>JABEBW010004382.1_pt1 | contig 18432 bp, 15 predicted proteins | sample 7245961 | NCBI WGS metagenome assembly JABEBW01 (sample SAMN14506364, study PRJNA622280) | hot springs metagenome | biome: hot spring [ENVO:00000051]|acidic hot spring [ENVO:00002120]; feature: spring [ENVO:00000027]|sediment [ENVO:00002007]; material: sediment environment [ENVO:01001048]...
TCATCTGAAAGCTCAAAAAATATCATATAGGGAGAGCTCCTTACTGGTATGCTCTTTCCTGTTATTGCTATAAGCCTGTGCACAAGTATCCTTGCCAGCGTGTCATTTGCAAGCGTGCCAAGTGGTAAGTATACTGCTTTGAAATCCTTGCCTATTTCAATTACTATCTTGCCTTTTTCTGGTACAAATGCCTGCCTCTGCCTTTCTATCAATGCATTTACCGCAGCTATCGGGCTTTGCAGTTCAGAAAATAGCTCATACACCCTTTTGGCAGTGGAGCATGCAACAGGCATATCTTCACCCTCCCAATCAGGTATTGCCGCGTCAAAATCCTCATCAGGCTCTGCTGTTATCACATTACTATCAATGCTTATGGCCTTCCAAGGCAGCCCCTTTGTTATAAATGTTACTCCTTCCTCAATGTAGCTTTCAACAAACCTTTCATCAAGCGCGGAGACAATCTTCCCTGTGTAAAAGTCCTTCACAAGCACCTTTTTGGAATCTGCTATAAAGCTTATATGCCCGTAATAAAACGGCCTTGTCCTTCCAGTAGGTTCAAGCTTTTTGCCTCTTATGGCAAGGAGCCTTTCAGCCATAAATTCAAGCACAGAGTCAAATGCCTCTTTACTAAGGTTTCTGTATGCATATGAGTTTTTTATGCATGCATATGCCTCTTCTTCATCCATGCTCCCTCTCTCAAGGAGCATGCCGCAAAGCTGGTGCATGAGCACGTCTAATGCATCTTCATGTATACTTATGCCCTCAAGCACACCTTTTTTTATATTGTCGCATATGGCAATTGCCTCAAGCGCATCTATTGCGCTGTTTGCTATTACTACCCCTTTTGAAAGCCTGTTCTCTGCATGCCCTGCCCTGCCTATCCTTTGGATTAGCCTAGTAGCCTGCCTCGGCGAGCCGTACTGTATTACCATGTCTATGTTGCCTATGTCTATGCCTAGCTCAAGCGAGCTTGTTGCTATCACACTTTTCAGCCTGCCACTCTTGAAGCTGTCTTCTATGCCAATCCTTTCAAGCCTGTCAAGGGAGCTGTGGTGTATTCCTATGCCCCCAAAAGGCTCATGCATGTCTATGTATGTAAGCCTGCTTCCTATTGCCTCTACAACCTGCCTTGTGTTTGCAAATATAAGCACAGACCTTGACTTTTTTATGTATTCAACAATCCTTCCTATTCTTGCAGATGACAACGGATCCATTTCAAACCTTGCTGCGGCATCTGCAATGCCTGCGTTTGCCCTATCTGGCAGCTCCACAGTTATCTCAAGCTTTTTTTCACTGTTGGCATTAATCACCTCACAGTCCCTGCTTCCGCAAAGGAACCTTGCAATCTTTTCTGCATCGCCAACGGTGGCGCTTATGCCTATCCTTTGGAAGCCTTTTTTTGTATGCCATTCAAGCCTTTCTAGCGCTATTGAAAGTTGTGTGCCCCTCTTGCTCCCTGCCAATTCATGTATTTCATCTATTATTACCACTTCAATTCTTGACAGTGCCTCTGCAAAGCTTTTTGCAGGGAGTATATTTTGCAGCGTCTCAGGCGTTGTTATCAGTATCTGCGGCTTTCTCCTCGCCTGCCTTGCCCTTTCGCTTTGGGTTGTATCTCCGTGCCTTATGCCTATTGTTACATTTGCCAATCTGCACAGCTCTTCGAGCCTTTTAAGCAGGTCCCTGTTGAGCGCCCTCAATGGAGTTATATACAAAGCATAAATGCCATCTAATTTTTTGCCTGCAATGCTGCTTATTATAGGAAGCATTGCTGCCTCTGTCTTGCCAGAGCCTGTTGGTGCTATAATGACGCAGTTTTTTCCGCTGCCAACTATCGGCATTGCCTTTTCTTGGATTGCAGTAAGCCTCCCGTATTTTTCCAAAAATAGGTCTAAAATATTCATTTGATCCTTTTCCTATGTACTAATTTGAAGGCAACCACTGCAATAAGCGCAAATGCCAGTATTCCTATAACCAAAAAGACCTCACTGTTTATAAGGTAAAGGGTTACTGGCTCTCCATTTTTAGCAATAAACTGCGTGCTTATGCCATCAAAATATACAGTGCCAATGGCAATGCCAGGCACATCAGGCACCTTCAGCATGCCATTGCTTCCAGTATAATATGTTGCTGTTGTGCCATTTTCAAATTTAATTGTTACGCTGGCATTTACCGGGATGTGCATTATGCTGTATGTATACAAAGTTATATTATAAATGGGGAGCTGCAGTTGCACAGTCTTAGGTGAGCTTACATTTATTGAATATGCAATTGGTATATATGCACCTTTATAATATGCGCTTGTCACATTTACAACTTGGCCTGCAAAGGCAAAAAAACTTGGAGGCACAGTACCTATACTTGTTGTGTAATTGCTTGCATATACCTCATTGCCGTATGCATCTTTGCTTTCAATGTTTATTAGGTACTGCTTTGCATAGATTGCATTCAAAAACACAGCACTATGCACCGGAAAGCTCATGCTATTTTTGCTGTAATTATTGCCCCAAGAGACAAAGGCCATCCTTTCATTATTACCAATGCTTATGTTTTCTGGCGCATAAACATGTGCAATGCTCCCATTGTCATACCAGCCGCTTCCAGTTGCATTTCCGTATGCCGATGTTGCATTTACCTCATATTCTATTTTCCATTCTGCTTTTATTGCATAAGGCCTGTCCATCTTTATGCTTCCGCTCAATGAGCTGATGCCTGTGCCATTCCAGCCTATGAATACCGCTCTCTCGCCATAGCCTATTTCATAAATGCTTTTGCCTATTGAAAAATTTGCAATGCTCCCATTGTCATACCAGCCGCTTCCATATGCAATGCCATAAGGGCTTGTTACATTTAAATAATACTGCAGCTTCCATTCTGCTTCTTCAGTGACATTTCCATTTATTATAAAAGAGGCATTAGTGCTATTGCCAGTATATGAATTTTTACCGCTCCCTTTCCAGCCTATGAATACCGCCCTTTCATTGCTTGAAATGTAATAATATTTGCTTGCACTTATGCTTGCAACCGCGCCTGGCTTATATGCTTCAACATTGGAAAAATTGCCATACTTTGAATTTATGGCAAGGTAATCGCTGTAATTCCAAAGTATGCTTCTGTTAGTATCTAATGGCAGCCCAGACCCGACCTCAAAGTAATTTGCATAGTTGCCAACCTCTTCCACGCCATAAAGGTTTGGCAGGCTGGTTTCGCTGCCTGTGCCATAGCCTATATATGCATATGCTTCTGATACAGGCACCCATTCCCCATTTTTATAGACACTGAAATTCTTGAATTTTACAGGCAGCATTGTGTCATTATTTGATGATGCATTTGCTGTCTCTGCAAATGCAGCAGGCATAAATGCGCCAGAGCTATTTGTGTTTAAGTTGACAGTTCCTATGGTGTTTCCATTGAGATATATTGTCCATACATTGCCTGCAGATGTAAATGAATAGGTATTAAAAGAGCCAAATGAACCTACAGAGTTGCTAGGCCCAACTGCTCCATAAAATCCATTGCTTGATTTTCCCGGAAAATACTCCCAGAACCATGTAGGATATCCAGCAGTTAATGTAACATGGCCTGTGCAACCACTAGGCGAGCAATATGCAGGATAGCTTCCTGACGTGTTAACTATCTCATAGCCTACCTGCAAAAACGCGCCGTTTTCCAGGTTCTCTCCAACCCAGAACCCAAACGAGCCTTTGTTTATAATTTGCGGGTATACTGTTTCTATCTGAACACTTGCTCCATTGTTGAATGCCGAATCCTGCCCTCCTCTTGCCCCTGATTGGAACCAGTACTGCGCGCTTATGCTTCCTGCCAGCATTGCCAGCATTAATATACCATATAATACAAATACATAAGGCAACTTCATCAAATCAGCCTATAACGCTTCCAAATATCTCTTTTCCTGCTATAAACCTTTTTATGTCAGCAACTTTATTTGTAACTACAATCTTTATACTATTTTTTCTGCATATTTCTATGCTTTTTGGATCTATTATATAACTCATTCCAGGCTTTCTCTCTTTGCCTTGCATCTTTTCTGCCTCTTCAAATGTCAATTCCTTTATAAGCTTTGCCTTTGGGTTTTTATTTGGGTCACTATCATATACCCCTGCCTCTTTGGAAAGGTTAAACATCACTGGGCTGTTGATGCTTTGCGCGGCATATGCAGCTCCAACATCCGTTGTCCAGCCTGGAATATAACCGCCTGTTACTATAATCTTGCTATTTACATTAATTTTCCTTGGATCTTTATAATAAAGCTTTGCGCCAAGCGCCTTGCATACGGCATAAGCATTTAGGTACGTTGCCTTTATTCCTATTTCATGCAATGTCCTTTCTTCACTTATTCCTAAGCTTCTTGCAATTGCAATCTCATCCCTTGCTATACTGCCCCCTCCTACTACTATTACTGACTTATTATCCCAAGCTTTTACAAGCCTTATGAATTTCCTTGCCTCCCTCTGCCTGTAAGTTAAGAATGAGCCGCCTAAAGAAAATGCATATGCCCTCATGCCAATACCTATTTATTTTGAAAGCTAAATTCACCTGTTTCTCTTTTTCACCAGCGCAAAATAAATAAGCTACGTTTGCAAATATTGTAGTGATGATACTATGAGAATTAAAGTACATAAAGGCACATTTCCCTATGAGATAAGACTTGGAGACATCCCTGCAATTGCAGCAGCAACTAATGACAAGAAGATATTGGATTATAAAATACACATATGCCATTGCGGCCTTTCAAAGCACAAGCCATTTTGCGATGGCTCGCATGTTCATGCACAAAATGAAGGCGATTCGGTATACATATATCCAGAAGGCAAGGAAAGGGAGAAGGTAACTGACAAGGCGGTTTTGGACCTGCTTTCAAAGATAAATGAGGAGTGAATTGCGTGGGCAGCTTTTCTGTAACACCATGGAATGTAAATGGCGTAATTGATTACAACCTTTTTGCAAAAGAGTCTGGTCTTTCTTTAATAGATGACAAGCTTAAGGAAAGGCTCAGGAAGCATGTAGGCAAGCTTCATTATCTGATAGAGCGCAACATCTTCTATGCACATAGGCAGCTTGACTGGCTGCTTGATGAATATGAAAAGGGCAACAAGTTTTATGTGTATACAGGGATTTCACCATCTGGCACAATGACATTAGGCCATCTGCTTCCATTTACTCTTGCGCAATGGCTTCAGGAGAAGTTTGACTGCGAGGTATATATACAAATACCTGATGAAGAAAAATTCCTTGCCAGGCAGGGCTTGGACTTGGATGAAATGCATAAGCTGGCATATGTTGACCTTCTGCATATAATATCCCTTGGCTTTAAGGAAAACAAAACTAAAGTATTCATTGATACAGATTATGCAGGCCACCTGTACAAGCAGGCAGTTAGGGTTGCTAAGCACATAACCTTTTCTGCTGTAAAGGATGCATTTGGCATAGGCAGCGATGCAAACATAGGCTGGATATTTTATACAAGCATGCAGGCAGTACCTGCATTCCTAAAGTCTGTTGAAGAAGGAAGAAATGTCCCTTGCCTAATACCTCTTGGCATAGACCAGGATGTACATTTTAGGCTTGCAAGGGATGCCATCTCAAAGCTTGGCTATTACAAACCTGCAATAATGCATTCAAAGTTCCTCCCATCACTAAATGGCAGCTCCAAGATGTCATCAAGCGAGGCCATAAACACAATTTACCTGAGCGACAACGAGGAAACAGTAAGGAAGAAAATAAGCAGGGCATTGACAGGGCAGCAGCCTACTGCGGAGCTCCAGAAAAAATACGGAGGGGACCCTGAAAAATGCGTTGTCTGCCAATACTATAAGTACTTCTTTGAGCCTGATGACAAAAAGCTTGAGGAGATATTTGAAAGGGAGAGGAACGGCACAATGCTTGCAGGGGAGCACAAGGCAGAGCTTGCTGATGCAATAAATGCATTCCTTGCAAAGCATAGGGAGCTTATGCACAAGTATGAAAGCAGAATTGACAAATTTATTGTGAGAGACTGAAAGGGAAGCAGCACTGTAGAGGAGATGCATGCCTACGGCAAATAAAATGGAAAATGAGGAGCTTGAAGAGTTTGGCGTATCTACTGCGCGTGAAGGCAGCATATTCATTTCAGGCAAAATAATAAATGCCGCAGTTGCGCTCCTAATGCTTGTATTCCTGGCAAGGGTCCTTAAGCCTGTAGATTATGGCCTTTATACAATAGCCATTGCATTTTCAACTTTCCTTAGCATGGGCGGCAATTTTGGCATTGCAACCGCGCTTAGGAAGCATCTCCCTTCTTCTTCAAACGCAAAGGAAAAAGGCGCTTTGATCGGCAGCGGCTATGTAGTATCTGGCATCATCTCATTTGCACTTGCAGTAATTGGCATTCTGCTTAGCGGTTTTATTGCGGCATATGTATACAAGAACCCTGCAATTGCACCATCTATAGCCATGGCATCAATCCTGGTATTTGTTTCAGTGCTGCTCAACATGAGCATAGCAATACTGGTAGCACTTAAAAGGAGCAGGAAGGCAACCAATACAGTAATACTTTACTCCACTGCAGAGCTCATTTTCACCATTTTGTTTGTTGCCATTGGCTATAGCGTATTCGGCGCAATAGGTGGGCTTGTAATTGGCTCGTTAATAGGCTTTGCATTCTCTTTTGTTCTTATTGGCAATGAGGTTGGCTTTTCAAGCCTTTCATTTTCAAAAGCCAAGGCAAAAGAGCTTACAGCCTTTTCCATTCCAATATTTGTTTCACACATATCGCAAAATGGCACACTTTCATTCGGCACGATGTTTGCAGGGGTTTTTGCATTGCCTTATGCAATAGGAAACTATGGAATTGCACAAAAATTCGGGAAGTTTATTGAGCTGCTCCTTGTGTCAAGCACCTTTGTGCTTCTTCCCACATTCTCTTCAGCGGTTTCTTCAGACAAGTTTGCAAGGAAGATCAATTCCATATATTCAAACAGCATATACTATTCTATTCTTCTTTTGTTTCCGGCAGTGGCATACTTGGCATCAACTTCCAAGCCTATTGTAAAGCTGCTTTTTTCCAGTGCATATGCCTCTGCGCCATTTTATCTTTCAGCAATTGCAATAGGCACTGCAATTGGCATAATAGGCAATTATGCCGGAACGCTCCTTCTTGGATATGGCGCAGCCAAGCGCTTTATGAAGTACCAGATCCTTGTAATCTCAGTTGAACTGCTTTCAATTCTTGTACTTGTGCCATTTTTTGGGATAAACGGGCTTCTTATTTCACTTTTTGCAATAGGCCCAGTTGTCCTTGATGCTGTCTATGTTTATGAATTAAAAAAGAGCTTTTCAATAGGCCTGCCTTATGCGCCATTGGCAAAGATCTCAATTGCATCAGTACTGTCAGGAATAGTAATGCTTTCAATTTCTTTGGCATTAAATAACAGTGTGCTTGCCATATTAATAAATTTCGTTGCGCTTCTTTTAATATATCCTATTTTGCTAGGGCTCTTTTCAGCACTTCCTGAAAGCAAGCTAAGGTTCATAAGCAAGTTCGGCAACTCCCTGCCAAAGTTTGCCAGTTCAGCAATAAATTGGTACATAAGCTATGCCGAAATATTCATAAAGAAGCAGGAATAAAACCTCAAGAGGTGCGATAATTTTTATACAATATTCTGATAGTGCATTAAATATACAATAGTATAAGTGCCAAATGTGTTTTCGCACCTGTGCAGTTTTATCTTCCAAGTATATCATTACCGATTTATAGTTCAAATTTTATCATATACTTGTATACAAGATATCTTATACCCCTTTCTATTTTTGCATTGACTTTGTTTATGCAAAGTCTCTGAAATTTTATATTATGGTTCCATTTAATTAACGCCTTTTGTAGCGCATCTCTGGTTTTTTCTTTTAGAAGAGAGAACCCTGCCGTATATGCAGGCTTGTAGTTGTATTCGAAAATGAGAAATTTAAGAATTCAACCTCCTAAATGGACTTGCCCTAAAATACGGTTGATTCACGAAGTCAAATAAAAATAGGCACTGCAAGTTCTTGTTTTATTGGTATTTCTACTTGCTACCCCAGCATAGTATAAAATTATTGGTATAAAATAAAGAAAAAATAGGAAAAAGGGCATCAGCCCTTGTAAGTCAGCCCTAGTATGCTCCCAACCAAGCCAAGGATAAAGCCTATGATAAAGCCTCCGCCATTTACTATACTTATTATAGTGAGCACAAGAGCCACAACTGACCACTCTTTTACCCTTGACTCGTCTGTAGAGTTCAGCAATACTGCTGCAACTATTATTATTATGCCTGCTATTATGCCTAGCAAGCCAAGCAGACCCCCTATAGCTGCATGAGCAAAGAACAGCGTTACAGCAGCCCCTAGCATCGTCACAGCAATTCCCCCAAGCAGCACGAATATACCTCCCAAAAGGGTCAATACAAAAGCGGCTGTGGGTTTGTTTCCAACTCTGGCGTCTTTGGTATTTACCATCTTTACACCAATTTATTATCTACTGGCAGATTATTTAAGGCTTATGCTTAGTCAGAGTTTAGGTTTTGAATTTTATATCACAGCATTTTCACTTTTCTTGATTTCCTGATTTTTTGTTGCTATTATTTTGCAGAGTATATATGATTTGCATTTGAAATAGAAAAAATCTGCTATTTATGAGTTGTAATTGCATCTAAAAAGGGACTTTAAGATTCAACTCCATCACTATCTAATTTGGCAAAGGAACAATTAGTGAATCTATGTTTATATGTTATCTAAAGATGGCAGAAGGCTCGGTGTTATAATTGAGAGCTGTGCTGTGAGGCAGCTTAGCCATATGCAATATCAGCTATTGCTGTATCCTTGCATTAGTTTGATGCATCTATACAACAATGAAGCAACTATGCACTTTTGTAATGCTCTGGTGAGAGAAGCCATTTCCACATGGGCACGAACTTTATTGTTTTGCCGCTAGTACTTGACGTTCCTTCATAATCCCATGTTATGATGAGCAGCTCTTTGCATCTGAGCTCCTCAGCTGCCTTTGCCAGATTGCGCATTTCTCTCTCCTTTATCTGCATTTTGTCAGAAGCATATGTTACTTGTATCAGCTGTACTACCTTCCTTCCACTTCTTACAACAAAATCAACCTCTTCCTGTGCATGGCTCTTCCAGTAGTTTATTTCAGTATCTCTAAACCAGTATAGCTTCCTTCTGAGCAGCTCCACAGCAACACAGCTTTCCATCAGCTTTTCTATTCCACCTTGCGCAGAAACGACATTTATCATGCCAGTGTCTATTGCATATACTTTCTTTGGAGCTATCATTGACTCCTTGAGCTTGTACGAAAAGCGCTCGAGCCTGAAGAGTGCGTATGCGTTTTCCAAATATCCTATCCAGTCTTGCACAGTGTGCTTGCCCTCTATGCCGAAGAGGTTCCTGAGCTTGTTGTAGCTTATTTCCGAAGAGGAATTGGATATCAGATATCTAGCAAGATCGCTAAGTTTTGACTGCATCCTTATCCCGTACCTCTGGACTACATCCCTTTCTATAATGTCCTTGTATAGGTCTGCAAGAAACGCCCTGCCAAACTTTAGGCTCAGTGGAAATCCCCCTATCCCCAGGTATTTGTTGAGGAGTTTGAGCACGCGGTTTTTTTCTGCTGTAGTATAAACCCATTTGTTTTCCAGGCCGGGCTCACTGTACACAAGGAATTCCCTGAAGCTGAATGGCAGAAGCACGTGGTTTATGTGCCTGCCTGTCAAGTACGTAGCAAACTCCTTGCTAAGCATCCTTGCATTGCTTCCTGTTATTATAATCCTCTTTGAATCAACAAGCCTGGAAATAAACTTCTCCCAACCCTCCACTTCCTGTATTTCGTCGAACAGCAGCAACTCAACGTCTCCTTTCAACTGATATATTGCTTCAAGCACTTTGTTGAGTTCCTGTGCTTCCATATTAAGCCTTTCGTCATCAAAGTTTATGTAGCCGAACTTCTCCCTTTTAGCGAGTTCGAAAGCCAGCACCGATTTGCCGCTGCGCCTGGGGCCAGTTATTATGTTTGCTGCTCCGGTACTTATCTGTTTTGGATCTATCTGGTACTCTCTATTAACAATTCGTTCGCTTTCCAACATCTCCAGCATTTTGGATTCTTGCTCTTTGATTACTACTTTGAGCTCGTCTACAGTGTTCATGATGCTATTTATGCTCTAAGTTATTTAAATATTACCCTTAGCAGGGGTAATATTAACTAAATATTACCCTTAGCAGGATAAATTAGCAAGTAAGTTGTTGAATTTTATATTAACAACATTGTTCTTACCTTTATTGATTTTATACATAAAGAGGACAGCGTTGCACTAATTTTTCAGCTACAGTGTATAAACACAGTTATGCTAGATGAAAGAATTATTGGCAAGCTGGAAGAAGAGCAAATGCAAAAGATAAAAGTGTTAATGAAGGATATGCTAGCTTTTTAGCGGTGTTGTCAAAGCTTTACTGCCTAAAGGTATGGTTATGCTTTTCATAAAAATCAGCGAATAATAAGTAACATATCTTGTATGCTTTTACTATTTGGCTTACGTTACTTTAACTGAGCCTCGAGAGGGAATTGAACCCTCAACCTCCTGTTATCTTTTTGCAAGAGCATGCGGCTGCAATTACAAGACAGGCGCTCTGCCATTGAGCTACCGAGGCGCATTTATTATTAAGCTTATGAATATTTTTATTCCTTTTGACTTTTCTGCTGCCCAAAGGCACAGGCAAGGCTACGTTAGCATATTAATGTTTGGATACTTTTTGCAAAAGCATTGATCTTTCATCTCTTACTTTATTTCATTCCTACATTATTTGCTATTGCATTATTCAATTAACTCCTTTGGCATAGCTTATTCATAAGGCAAGCAATGCAGGCAGCAAATCAAAATAAATAGCAATATATAGATAACTTGCGTAATTACGTAAAGTAAAAAGCAAGTGGTGCTCAAAATGCCTAAAATCGGTATAATCGGCGGCTCGGGCTTTTATGATCTCATAAAAGATGCAAGGCATGAGGAAATAAATACAGAATACGGAAGCCCTAGTGAAAAGATTGCAATAGGAAAGGTAAATGGAGTTGAAGTGGCATTTCTGCCAAGGCATGGGAGCAGGCACACTATCCCTCCACATAAAATACCATATCTTGCAAACATAGAGGCACTTGCCTCATTGGGTGTTGAAAGAATTATCTCTACAAATGCAGTAGGATCACTCAATGCAGCATTCAAGCCAGGGGACTTTGTTTTCTTTGACCAGTTTATAAATGCAACATACGGCAGAAAAGATACCTTTTTTGATGGCCCAAATGTTGTGCATATAAGCACTGCAGAGCCCTATTGCGATGACATGAGGAGCAAGGCAATTGAGTCAGCAAAGGCGCTTGGCATAAGCTTTCATGGCAATGGCACTGTTGTTGTAATCAACGGCCCAAGGTTCTCAACAAAGGCAGAGTCAAGGCTTTACAGTGCCTATGCAGATGCAATAAACATGACGCAATACCCTGAGATAGCGCTTGCCCGTGAAAAGGTCATGTGCTACCTTGGCATAGGCATTGTAACAGACTATGATGCAGGCTTGGCTGGCAAGGTTCCGCCTGTGTCATATGCTGAGGTAAGCAAAACCTTTTCAGCAAGCATTGAGATGCTAAAGAAGCTTATATATGATCTGCTGCCAAAGGTAAATGTTGAAAGGACATGCAGCTGCAAGGATGCGCTTAAAAACGCAGCTGTTACGCAAGGATGAATCAATGGAATTAGATTTTTCAGAAGGGCTTCCAAGCAACATAAGAAAATTGCTGGATAATGTTTCAGAAAGGATAACCTTTTCTGGCAATGCATTTATACTTGATGAATTGCTATTGCCATCAACGCACCTACTCAATGCAAGCGGCAAGCTTCTCAGGCCTACGCTGGTTCTTCTTGGCGCATATGCTATAGAAGAAGATGCAGCTAAATTCATAGACCTTGCTGCTGCAATAGAATTGCTTCATGTTTCGTCGCTTGTGCATGATGACATAATAGACAAGGGCACGTTCAGGAGAAGTGTGCAAACAGTCAATGAAGCATATGGAAATGAAACTGCAATACTTGCTGGCGATGCCCTTATAGCAAAGGCGGTAGAGTTTGCAGCAGCATACGGCCCTAATGTTATAAGGCAGATATCCTCAACAGCAATGGAGATGTGTGCTGGAGAGCTGCTTGATTACAAATGCCAACATGAATCCTTGGATTTAAATACATATTTAAAAATTGCAAGGCTTAAGACTGCCTCAATCATAGGCACAGCATGCAGCATAGCAGCAGTATACAAAGGCAGCGCTTACTCTAAAAGGCTTTATGACTATGGCATAAATGCAGGCATTGCATTCCAGGTAAGGGATGATGTGCTTGATTACGGCACTGAAAGCATAGAAGGCAACAATGTTAACATAGTTCATGCAATTGCATTATCTGGCATTGCTGAAGAAGAGGCAAAGGAAAAGGCGAAAGAGCTAAATAATTCCTACATAAGCAAAGCCATTGAAAGCATAGAGGGCATGCAACGCAGCTCCCTGCTGAAAAAATATGCAGAATTGATAAGGCTTTAGCTTAGCTCTTTATGCCTGTGAACATGAATGCAATGCCCATTGCAAGCTCCCTGTAAGCCAGGTTTTTGAAGCCATAATTGTGCAGAAGGCTTGCAACCCTGTTTTTGTCGAACCTGTTTATGCTTTCTATTAAGTATGCATACGCCTCTTTGTCTATCAGGCTGCCCTCTACCTTTACAATGTTGCTGTAAAGCTTGAAGAAATTCCTGTTTGCCCATTTTGAAGGCAGCGCCATGTCCATAAGGACAAGCTTGCCATTTTTCTTTAATATCCTTTTTGCCTCAATTACAAATTTTTCAAGGTCATCCAGATTCCTCAATGCAAATGCGCTTGATGCCACATCAAAGCATTCATCATTGCAATCAAGGCTTAGCGCATCGCCATATACAAACTCTACTGATGAATTAAGCCTTCTTGCCTTTGCCTTTGCAATGCCAAGCATTGCCTCATTTATGTCAACCCCCTTTATGCTTACCCCCTTGCCATACTTTTTTGCAAACTTTTCTATTTTGAATGCAAGGTTCCCAGTACCTGTTGCAATGTCAATGATTGAATATTTGTCTTTGCCTATTATGCATTCCCTTGCTGCCGCATTCTCCCATGATACATCAAAGCCTACGCTAAGCAAATGGTTCATAAGGTCATAGCTTTTGGCTATGCTGGAAAAAAAGCCCTTGATCCTTTCGCTCATTTTTATGCAACATATTCATTAAGGAATGCAGTTACCTCATCATCAGTTACCCTGCTTCCCACAAGCGGCCCTTTCTTAAGTGATTCCGCCATCTCTTCATAGGTATTTGTTTCCTCTTCATAGAATATGCCAGTGGCAAACCTTTCAGGGTTTCTGTCAAATTCAAACGCCTTTTCCAATGCAGCAAGCTTGTTTGTCCTGTCATAGCTTTCGTCAAGCTTGTATACAACCCTGCGCGCCCATTCAAATGTGTTTACTTTATTGAATGAAACGCATGGGCTTTCAACGTCTATCAATGCAAAGCCCTTGTGCTTTATGCCTTTTGCAATCATGTCAGCAAGCCCTGCTGGATCGCCAGAGAAGCCCCTTGCCACAAAGGTTGCCCCAGCCGCTATGGCCATTGCTATTGGGTTTACGGGCCTTTCAATTACTCCAAAAGGGGTGGACTTTGTCTTGTGCCTAAGCCCGCTTGTTGGGGATGCCTGCCCTGTTGTAAGGCCGTAAATCTCATTGTCCATAACTACATAAGTAATGTCAATATTTCTCCTTGCAGCATGTATCAAATGGTTGAGCCCTATGCCATAGCCATCGCCATCACCCCCTGTGGCAACAACGGTAAGCCTGTTATTTGCCAGCTTTATGCCCTCTGCTGCTGGCAATGCCCTTCCATGGAGCCCATGGAAGCCGTATGTTGAAAGCGTATGGGGCATGCTTGAGCTGCACCCTATACCTGATACTACAACCGTATTGTCTTTGTCAAGCTCCAGATCTGCAAAAGCCTTTACCAGTGCGGCATTCACGCCGTAGTCCCCACATCCCGGGCAGAATATGGGCTTAACATTAGATCTATATTGTGCTTGTTCAGCCATATAATCACTTGCTTAAGATTTTTTCAACGCCATCTGCAATCTCCTTGCTCGTTATCTGCTCGCCGTCATACCTTAAGATTTTGTCTTTCATCTTTATGCCTGTCTGCATTGCTATAAGCTTTTCCAGCTGGCCGCTGTAATTGCATTCAACGTCAATCAGCTTCTTGCCATCAAAAAGCCTTTCAATTCCATTAGGCAACGGCAGCACATAAGAGAATGCAATAAGGCCTATATCTATGCCCTTTTCCTTAAGCATTTCAACTGCCTCAGTGCAGCTTTCTGCCGCAGAGCCAAATGTTACAAGCATTGTTTTTGCATTTGGGTTTATTACCTCTGGCATTGGTATATCATTTTGCTTAAGCATTGTGTCTATCTTCCTCATCCTTTTCTCGTGCATCTTTACCCTTTCCTGCTTACCGTAAGGCGTGCCTGCATATATGTCGCTTACAAGCTGTCCATATTCATTGTGCTCGTCGCTTGCCGCAACAAATGACATTCCTTTCATGCCTGGTATTGAGAGTGGGCTTATGCCACTATCAGTGACTTTGTACCTTTTGAAGTCATTGCTATCTGTTGCCATTTCCCTTTCTTTTATTGTTACCTTTTTAGGGTCAAGCTCTACATTTTCAATATGCTCTGATAGGAACAGGTCAAGCAGCAGTATTACTGGGCACTGGTACTTGTCTGCTATATTGAATGCCTCTGCAGTCTTGTAATATGCATCCTCTATGCTTGTTGGCGCAATTACCACCCTTGGAAAATCACCCTGCGATGCATGGCTTACAAACAGCAGGTCTCCCTGCTCTGTTTTTGTCGGCAATCCTGTGCTTGGTCCACCTCTTTGGGAATTGACAACCACAAGCGGAACCTCTGCCATGCCTGCAAGCCCCAATGCCTCAACCATAAGCGAAAAGCCACCTCCACTCGTGCCGCACATTGCCCTTACGCCTGCATAGGATGCGCCTATTGCCATGTTTATTGCGGCTATCTCATCCTCTGTTTGCTTATACATTATGTTATAATTTTCATGTGCGGCAAACCATTCAAGTATGCTGCTTGCCGGTGTCATCGGATATGCTGCATAGAACCTACAGTTTGCAGTTGCAGCGCCCAATGCAACCGCATCATTGCCAGTAAGAAGGTACCTGCCAGGCTTTTCTGCGCTTTTTGCAATCTCATAGCCAGTGATTCCTGTTTCCATGTTGTAGCCAAATTCTGCAACATCCTTGTTGGGCTTTATTATGTCACTTTTGCTTTTGAATACTTCCTCTATTGCAGAATCCAATGATTCCTTCGAAAGGCCAAGCAGCTTTGCTACCATGCCTATTATTATTGTATTCCTATATATGCCATCCCCTCCTATTTTTACAGCATTGTCAAGCATTGGCACAGCAATTGCGTTCTTTGCTTGCGCCTTTGCCTTTTCATCTATTGGCTCGTCTTTGCTGTCATATATTATTATTGTATTTTTGTCTATGGCATCTATGTTGTTTAGCACACTCTGCCTATTTAGCACAAAAAGGAAGTTCAGGTAGTTTCCTATTGAATATACCTTCCTGCTGCTTGCCCTTATCTGGAACCATACACTTCCTGCACGTATGACAGACTGGTAGCTTCTGAACCCAAATACAAAAAGCCCGTTTTTTGCAATGACCTTTGCCAAAAGCCTGCTTGCAGATTCAATGCCATCGCCGTTAGCTCCGGCAATCCTTATTGTAACATCTTCCATATTATCATTGATTGTTTTGCTGCAAATAAATATAATTATATTTTTATTTTTGCTGGAACATAATTGCCATAAACTGCTTGCATTAATGCAAGGTTATGCTGCCATTTTTAAAAATGATAATGATTTATTTTTCCTGCGCTGTTTTTGCATAATTCATATATAAACTCTGCATTACTATCATTAGCTAGGGGGGTTGTTGGAATAAGCAGAAAGCAATGAAGTATGGTGGGTAGAATGAAAGGTACACATAACCGCCCTAAGGCGGCAGGAAAGCGGGGGGCTTTTTACACAGTGCAACTGGTTGATCCAGACCATATGAAAATAAGCATAGATGCATTGGCAGACGCCCTTATCGCAATGAAGCAGGTAAGAGAGGTATATGTGAGCGACAGCAGCGAGACCAACGGCTTTATCATAAAAATAAGGTTTGATGAAGGCAATTGGCCTCATGATCCCGCACAGTTCCTTGAAAAGAGGATAGACAGAAAATTTGGCAGGATTATTACCCCATAATTTTCTGATGCATTTAAATATTGTGGCGCAAAAATGCTTAATTATGATAGGCATTGTTTGCTCCACAGCAGATATTGCATCTGTAAACATAGCAAAAGCACTGGAAAGGCTGTTTGAGTTTTCTGAATCAAGCATAAATGGTTATCCATGCAAGAAATATGGCAAGCTATGCATGATATGCACAGACAAGGAGCTAATAAATACAGAATTTGTAGATTCCTTTGGGCTTGAGCTAATTTATTTTGTAAGCAGGCACAGCAGCGAAAAGGGGATATCATCATTTACTACACATCCACTTGGTAATTGGACCTTTGAGGCAAAGCTCGGTGGAAAGCCAAGGCAGCTTTCCTATGCGGCTCCAATTGAAATGCTGGGCGTGCTTAATGGCTTTGCAAAGTTCAATCCAAGCGCTGAAATGTCTGTTAGCTACGAGGCAACGCATCATGGCCCGCTTCTACATACGCCATCATTGTTTGTTGAGCTTGGTGGCAACAGTGCAATAATAGAAAACGAAAAGCTGGCAGAGGTGCCTGCTTATGCAATAAAGCACATGCTTGACAACGGCGCTGAATACAGCAAGGTCGTGCTTGGCATCGGCAGCAACCATTACCCAAGCAAATTTACAAAGCTGGCTTTGGAGCAAGGATACGCATTTACACACATGCTGCCAAAATATGCAATGCTCAATGCTGACGGAACGGACAATTTTTCAATGCTGCAGCAGGCATTGGAGCGCTCAAGCATAGCGCCAGAAGCAGCAGTAATAGAATGGAAGAGCATGAATGCAAGCTTGCGCAACAGTGCAATATCTGCATTGAATGAAATAGGCCTGGATTACGAGCGCATATAATGGCATTGCCACTGCCTATGCATTGAGCCTAGTGTTGCATGTAAGCGCAGCAATGGTTTTTGCATCTTGCAAGCAAATTGCAATATAAAGCTAAATTGCTGGAAAGCTTATAAAGCATGCAAGGAGGTATATGAAAAGTGCCAGTGCCATATCTGCAAGGCTAAGGTTTCTGAGCCTTCTGAACGCATTGGCCCTGTTTTTCTTGCCTATTGCCAGATATTTTATTCCTATATAAGACAAAACTGCATCAACAAAAAGTATGCCATACAAATAAAAGCCATTAAGGTAATAAGGCCCTTTTATAAAAACAATGTATATGCTTAATGCAATTGCTGCAAAATAAAGCACCAGTGCAGTTATTGCAGAGTTTTTTATGCCCAAATAATAGGGCAGGCTCCTTACATTCCTTGCCTTTCTGTCCCCTTCATAATCCCTTATTGTGCCGTGTATCTCTCTTGCTATGCCGCTGAGCGTTATTATTGCAGATATTACTATTACATTCATGTTGAGCTCATTGCTTACTACAAAGTTTCCAAAAATGAACGGTATTGCCATTGAAAATGCAACATATATATTTCCAAGCAGGAGCATCTCCTTCATTTTATAACTATAAAGGAATGCAAGCACTGCAAAAACCAGCGCAACAACCAATGCCTCAATGTTAATGCCAGATGCAGCAGCTATTCCTAATGCAAGCATAAGCAGCGAGGAATAAAGCGCAAAGCCCCTGCTTAATTCCCCAGACACTAGCGGCCTGTCCTTTTTTCCGTTTTCCCTATCTACCTCTACATCAAAATAGTCATTTATCGCAAACGCCCCCATGCTTATTAAAACCGGGGAAATTAAGCTAAGGCACAGCGCCAGTGCATTTGGGATGCCTTTGCTTATTAACTCTCCTGCAAGCACTGCAACAATAAGCATAAGGCTGTGCTCAATGCGCGTAAGCTTTACAAATGCAGCAATTTTGCCATGCATTCAATCAATTTATTTTAGCCTGCTATGTTTAAATGCATTGCAGCTTTATGCCGCTGACATTGGCAGAAAGCTATAAAAAGCTGAATTCCGAATTAGAATTGTTCATATGACCTTGCAACAAAGGCAGCAATCTGCAGTGGAAATGCTTGTTACCTACTCATGGGCACTGATAATTATAGCGCTGTTTTTGGC
>JABEBW010004073.1_pt1 | contig 18421 bp, 17 predicted proteins | sample 7245961 | NCBI WGS metagenome assembly JABEBW01 (sample SAMN14506364, study PRJNA622280) | hot springs metagenome | biome: hot spring [ENVO:00000051]|acidic hot spring [ENVO:00002120]; feature: spring [ENVO:00000027]|sediment [ENVO:00002007]; material: sediment environment [ENVO:01001048]...
TACGTTATCCTTAACAATTTCTTCCTTTGCAAGATTTTTTGCCTTTTCCCTTCCAAAATCTATTATTCCAATACCCTTCCAGTTCTTTATGGGTGTATCACCTGAAAGATGTGAATATTCAGCACCACCGATCGTACCGTATTTATGCCATCTTTCCGCAGCCTTATTTTTGCTTGGATTCATTATTTCCATCATCTTTGAAACAATTTCCCTGAATTTTTCCCTGTTGTATATGCTCACATCTTTTGTACCCTTTGCAACAATAGCCTTTAATCTTTTTGATCCCATAACTGCCCCAACACCAGATCTGCCAAGTGCCCTTCCATAATCTGTTATTATTGCGGATATAAGGGAAACATTTTCACCAGCCTGTCCGATGCTAAGAACCTGTGAACCCTGATGCCTTTCTCTTAGAATTTTTTCAGTTTCTGTTGTTGTTTTACCCCATAGATCCTTAGCATCTAATATTTCAATATCCTTTTCAATGTATATGTAAACTGGATCCTTTGAAATACCAGATATGAAAAGGCCATCATGACCCGTTTTTTTAAGTTCCGGACCCATATGACCTCCCACGTTCGAATCGCCCCATGTTCCTGTTAATGGTGATTTTGTTGCTGCCATCATTCTTCCGGCCATTGGAGCATTGGTTCCATTCAGCATTCCAGGCAAAATACCTAGAATATTCTTTTCTCCAAGAGGATCAATGTTTTTTTCAAGGTTTTTGTAAATGTACCATACACCAAGACCGTAACCCCCAAGGAATTTTTTGTAAATAGATTCGTCAAGATCTATTTCCCTGACCCTCCCTGTGGAAAGGTCAATATGCACAACATTACCAAACACGCCAAACATAATTAAGATAGATAATAATTATAATAAATAATTTTTGGATCCTTAAAAATCCTTAAGGAACCATGATCCCGTGGCATGGGCACAGAGCTTTCCCTTTCCGTCGTATATTTCAATGGATGAAAAAACAATATGCTGCCCTTTCCTTATAACCCTTCCTTCGGCAATAACGGGCCCATTGTCTATGGCATTTAGATAATTTATGTTAAGGTTAACGGTTACCTGATTTTTACCTGTCATTAAGGAAAGGACTGATGTACCGCCTGCCGTATCAGCAAGAGTGGCAATTGCACCTCCATTGGCAATATTACCGTACCTTGTTATTTCCCTTCTGAAATCCATTGAGACCTTTGCGTAGCCCTCACCTATTTCAAGAACCTTTATTCCAACATATTGGATGAATGGATCACTTTCAAGTATCTGCTTGATGAATTCATATTTTTCTTCCATATCCCCGTTAAAGAAAATGTATGACTTAAACTTTTATTTTCTTCAATATTTCCCTTGAGGATTTATAAATACTCATAACATTTTCGTCATCCTTTTCTTTGTTCAGAAGGAATGCAATTTCCTGTGTTGATAGATTTAATATTGCTGAATACCATACGGCAAATTTTTCATTGTTCATGAACAGTTGTTTGAAGAAGTCAAAGTATTCCACGTTAACAGAATCGCTTGACTGGTGCAATATTTTTGAAAGTTTCAATGAAATTAAATTCCTGTAATCCAATGCCTTTTTTCTCTGTGAAAGGGCTTTAAGGAATTCGGGTGATTTAAGTTTTTCATGTATACCATACTTCTGCTTTTTTGCTATCGATACTGCTGCAATAAAATCGCTAACATATTTAAGGAATCCAAAGTACTGCCTTCTCTTTATCCTGCTCAGGTAAAGATCGGAAAGAGAAACATAATCCATTGCCCTGGCAAGATCATCAAGATCAAGGTATTCATCTGGTAGATTCTCATCCAGCCAGTGAAGAACAAGCGAAGGGTCCTCATCAAGGCTTGAGAGTATATCCAGGGATGATTTCATTGAAACGCTTAAAAGTATTCTCAGTGTTGCACTGTATATATTTTCCTGAACATCCCTGTAACCAAGGATCTCAAGATCCTTTTCCCTTATTGTCTTTTTACCCATGGAAAGCATCTGGAGATCGTTTATGGCAGCCCTCACATCACCACCTGATCTCTGTGCGATTTTTTCAAGAACGCTTTTCTCAACATAAATTCCTTCCATTGAACATATCTTTGCAAGGATTGATGAAGCAATCTGCTTATAGTTCAATGCTTTAAACTTTACCTCATCACAGTATTTTCTTAGAACAAGACCGAGATCACCCTTGAATAACTCGTAAGGATCGTTTACAATGAGTATGATTGGCTGCATGGATATCTCTATTGTTTCTATTATTGCCTTTCTACCACCCCTGTCTCCCCCTTCACCCCTTGTTTCATAAAGATTATCGGCCTCATCAAGAATAATGAGTTTTCTCCTGCCCTCCTTTGAGGATAGAAAGTTACCCTGATCATCAAATGTTTCATACAGTGATCCCTTCAGTGCAATGTTTTTTATATTTTCCTCATTCCTTATATCAGAAGCATTTAATTCAATCACACCCCACCCCATATCATGGGCAAGAGCAAGCGCTGCCGATGTTTTTCCAACACCCGGTCCACCTTCAAAAACAAGTGCCTTTTTCTTTGGTATTTTTCCAGATTTCCACTCCTCTCCCCATTCCCTTATCTTCTGAATTGCTTCCCTATTTCCAACAATTTCATTCAGGGATTTTGGTCTGTATTTTTCAGCCCATTCTATCATTGAATACAAATAGATTATTTATTAAATAAATATTTTCTTTCCTCCCTTTTTTCCTCAATGGATGGTATTAAAACGTTGGTAATTATTGCCATTACCCTTATTCTATCACCAAGGGAAGGATCAACAAATATTCCGGGTGTTATATTCTCATTTTCCATCAAATATGATGAAAATCTACCCACAACTCTTTGCATAACGAATTCAAGTGTTGGTTCCTCACCCATAACCATATAAAGTATTGCCTTTGTTGAATTTGAAATGTTAACATCCATCAGGGGATTCTGAACCATTTCATCTATAACATCCTCAACATTATCCATTTTACCTTCATTGTAAAGTACCGTTGAAATCTTTCCCGTTGATATTAAATGTTTCACCTCTGAAAAACCAACATGAAGGATCGATGGCTTTGTCATCAGGTTGTAGAAAGAATCCACTATCAGATATACCAGCTGGTCCATAACAAAAAAAGCCTTCTCAGCAGGTAAAGATTTTGGTGAAATGAGAAGTTTGTTGTTATCAAGAACAATAATTGTTTTTGATACATTTGTCAAAACCTTTATGCCATCAAGAGCCTTTTTATACCTTGATCCTTCCGATCTGAATGGTAGGGTTACAACATTTATAACAACAGCACCTGTGGATATTGCCATCCTTGTTATTTCCGGTGTTGCACCCGTACCTGTTCCACCACCAAAACCTGAAATTATAAATATCAAATCAAAACCCCTCAATATTTTTAATATCTCTTCCCTTGCTGAAAAAACAGCCCTTTCACCAAGGGAAACGTCACCGCCCGTTCCCATGCCCCTTCCCGCTTTAAGTAAGATTTTCACATCAGCCCTTATGGATTCAAGGTGCGAAAAATCCGTGTTTATTGCAACAGTAAAAAATTTTCCATTCCCAAGGCTATATATCCTATTTATTGAATTGTTACCTGCACCTCCAACTCCTACAATGCATATTTTTCCTTTTCTGTTTATATCATTCGATTCGGATATTTTATATATAATTTTTTCCATATTCATTTTTGCTCCTTTACCTTTTCCCTCACAATTTCCTTTATTCTCCTGTTCACGTATTCTCTAACAGCAAGCCTTATGAGATCCTCCTTATCTATTGCATCACCACTTTCAACAAGAATATCAATTGAATCCATGATTGATTTTGGCAATTCAACAGGAATTTTTGAAACGTTTGGTGGTGAAAACCTTGTCTTTAAAAATTCCTGTATTGCCGTTCTTATAACATCAGACATATTTTTGAATTCACCTGTTTTTAAAAGTTCCTCAAGTTTTTTGTAAGCTTCACCAGAAATTCTAATTGTAATACGTGTAGATTCCAATATATCATCCTTTTCGGACATTTTAAACACCTTAATTATTTAATTGTCAGACAATTTGAAGATATAAATCCCATGTATTTATATTTTTTTACTAACATTACGGAATAATTTTTATACAATTTTCTAAATTTATTATTCTTGGTAATACAAAATTACAAAAAATTTATAAAAAATGTTCCTTTAAACCTTTTCCATTCAAATGGTGATATGAATGGAAAGGAACATAGTTGTTGAGGAAATAAGGAGTCTGGCTGTTGAGGACAGGGATGTTGAAATAGTTGAAAGGAAGGGAGTAGGTCATCCGGATAGTGTTGCAGACGGTATTGCCGAATCTGTGAGCAGGGCACTAAGCAGGTATTATGTTTCAAAGTATGGAAGGATACTGCATCACAACACGGATGAAACACAGGTTGTTGGGGGTCAGGCACAGCCAAGGTTTGGTGGTGGTGTTTTGCTTGAACCCATTTACATCCTCCTTGTTGGGAGGGCAACAACAAAGGTAAATGGTCAGAATGGTGAGGAAAGGATTCCATACAGAACATTGGCAATACAGGCTGCAAGGGAATATTTGAAGAAAAATTTCCGAAACCTTAACGTTGATGAGGATGTAATAATTGACTGTAAAATAGGGCAGGGATCCCAGGATCTAAGGGAACTTTACGATCCATCAAAGTTACTGGCAAACGATACATCCTTTGGCGTGGGATTCGCACCATTTACAGAAACTGAGAGATTAACGCTTGAAACTGAAAAATATATAAATGGAAAGCTGAAGGAAAAATTCAAGGAGCTTGGTGAGGACGTTAAGGTAATGGGTTTCAGGCAGAAAAATAAAATTAATCTTACAATAGCTGTGGCATTCGTTGATAAATATGTTCCTGATAAATCACATTACCTAAACGTAAAGGAAGAATTGAAGGATGTTCTTTTAGATTATTCAAGGAATTTCACGGATAAGGACGTTAACATTTACATAAATACAGCTGACAACCCAGATAGGAATCTTTTCTATCTAACTGTAACAGGTCTTTCCTTTGAGAACGGTGATGATGGATCCGTCGGCAGGGGAAACAGGGTAAGCGGTCTCATTACACCATACAGACCGATGAGTATGGAGGCTGCTGCAGGTAAAAATCCTGTAACACATGTTGGTAAGCTCTACAATATTCTTGCATTCAGGATAGCTGATGAAATATACAATACAGCAAAGAACGATATTAAGGAAGTGCATGTTAGAATAGTGAGTCAGATTGGAAGAAGGATTGACGATCCACATGTGGCAAACGTTCAGATAATTCCAGCACCTGGAGCAAATATTTCAAAATACGAAAGGGAATTCAGGGAAATCACAGACAGGCATCTTGCAAACATAACAAAGCTTAAGGATGAAATCTTGGAGGACAAGATAACAGTGTTTTAGAAAATTTTATTATTTTTTATTTTATTTTTTGAAACTCTAGTAAATGTTATGGAAATTAAAAATGTTTAATAAAATATAAATTACTTAATAAATTTAGATGGAAATAAATTTTAATCAACCATCTTCCACATAACATATGCACTTTCGCCGTTTGAATAATAATTCCTTAAAATACTCATTATTATGAATCCCCTTTTTTCATAGAACTGTATTGCATTGCTGTTTGATATTCTTACCTCGAGTCTTATACCCTTTATCCTTTCCTCCCTGCAAAGATCTTCAAACTTTTTAAGGAGTAATGAACCAACACCCCTGTTCTGGTATGATGGATCAACAGAAAATATCAGAATCCTTGCCTCAAAAAGGGAAAGCCTCATGGATGCAAGGAAACCTATTACATCATTGTTCAATTCAGCAACAATAAAGCCCTTTGGCCAGGAATTGTATATACTATAATAAATATCTATGCTGTATCTTTCCGTTAATGTTTCTTCAGCAATTTTTATTACCCTGGATAGATCCTCAATCCTGAAATTTCTCACGATAACCTTACTTTTTTCAAATTCCTTCTCTGTCTTTTCCATGTTTAGAACAGTTAAGCTTTAATCCATTAATAAACTTTCCTTTTAAAGCTCAAGACCGAATGCCTCAACAAAACTTTCAAACTTTTTATATTCTCTAAGAAAATTCAAACCCTTGTCTGTAATTTTATAAAATTCATTCTCTTTCTTTATAAGGCCATTTTTTTCAAGGAAATCAATATAACCCTGTAACCTTGAATATGAAAGATTTGCTCTGGAAAGGAGTTTTGTTATTCTTATCTCCTTTTCCTCATCAATTATTTTCAATATGTCGTATACAATTCCTATCTTTGTCCTGTACCTTTTCATTTGTTCTTAACCGCCCTGTAATATACAGCAAATATTAAAATGAATGAAAGGAGCTGTATTGTTTGTCCGGTGATGAAGAAAAATTCACGATAAATGGATAATGTAAAGAAAAAGTTTGATAGAAAAAGAAATAGGAATGCAAGGAAAATGAATAAACTATCCATTGTTTTTCTGTTCCTGTAATTTATGAACGTTTCAACCATAATGAAAATCTGAAAAACGATAATAAAAATTTCTAGATATGGATTAATGATCATTATTGGTGTTATTGCTGCAATCTCTTTTAACTGAAATACGTATGAAAGGGATATGAAAAAGAAACCTAGTATTTCAAAAATATAGAATATGGTGAGAAAAAGCCTGTCCATTGTTAACCTTTCAAAAAAAATTCGGGATGGAAAGGGTGTAAGAATATTAAGGATTATCAAAAAAATATGAAGGAACATGGCAGTGGATATAAGCATAAAACCCAAAGAAAAATAAAAAATTTTAATATTTTTTGAAAATCTGTAAGCACTGTATGAAAAAAGTGCTATAAGTATGCTAACAATACCTATGAAAATTTCAAGTACCGCGGAAAGAAGGAAAAACCAGGTGGGTATCATATTACTTTTGAAAATTTCCTTACCTATTTAAATTTTGATGGAACAATCGTTCATTTTCTTTAAATTTAAGAATCATTAATGGAACAACCATGGAAATTAAGACATTAATGTTCATGAAAGAATTAATCTGGAACATAATAACATTTCTTCTAATTACTGGAATCTTTTCTTTCGCATCGTTCATAATAATACCCCTTTTACCTAAAATTGAAAGGTTAATGAACAATTTTTAGATGGCAATAAAATTTTATGGTAATATTTTATACCATAATATAAGAATCTATTGAGAGTGGTCAAATGCTTGCAAGAAAATCAATGCTAGTACTATTTCAAAACCTCGTTTCAGGTTTGATGGGATACCTGGGACTTTTATTCATCCTTAGGTATGTAGGTCTTGAAACATATGGTATTTTTTCCTATGCCCTTTCCTTCCTGGGTCTTTTTTCATTTATCCTTGATATGGGTTTTTCAACGGCAAACATAAAAAGGCTTAATGAGGGTATAGATTTTGAGGAAGGAATAACAGCCTATTTCATAATAAAGGTAATACTTGCAATAATATTCGTTTCTACAGTACTTTTAACGATTTTCATCTGGGTAGATGTTCTTCACAGGGGATTTCAAACAATATATGAGGAATATGCAATTTTTATTTTAATGTTTTATTACGTTATACAGAGCTTTATTGTTTATTATCAATCCGTATTTACAGCAAGTGTAAAGGCTGCAATTGTAAGTATGCCCATTTTAGTCGAATCAGTGTTCAGAAATTCACTGTACATAATTTTGAGTATTTCCATGGTAAAATTCCTTGTGAATAGGGATCAGTTTGCTCTTGTAATGGCCTTCATTTCCGTAATAGCATATGCAATTTATCTTTCCATTTATCTTCCCTATGCAAAAAATTGGCGTTTTAAAAAACCTTCAAAAGAACTTTTTATGAAGTATATTGTTTTTGCAATACCTGTATCAATAAGTGGGGTTATGGGTTCAATATCAACAAACATAAATAACATATTCATTCAATTCTTCTGGGGTCTTAATAGTGTGGGCGCATATTCAAGCATACTTAAAATTGTTTCATACATAACTGTTTTTTCCACAGCACTTGTTTCCATGCTTTATCCAACACTTTCATCTTTAAATCATACTGGAAACAGCGATGAATACAAAGGAAAAATGCTTGCATCAGAAAAATATATATCACTTTCAATAATGCCTATTGTAATTTTTATGATTGTTTTTCCCTGGCAGGTTTTGAATCTATGGTCTAAGGATCTTATACCATACAGTTCAATTCTTGTTGTATTTTCAATAATGGTTTATGTTAATAGTATAAATTCACCATATTCCATACATTTCAACGCTGTTGGTAATCCAAAGTTCATCATGTACACATCTTTTATTAGCCTTGCAACAATTTTAATACTTAACACTATCCTGATACCACAAAGCTTTCTATCTCTAGGTGCACTCGGTGCGGCAATTGCAAACCTTGTTGCAAGTTTGATTGTAGCATTTGTTGTTAGAATTAAAACATACAGGACAATAGGAATATTCGGAAACAAACATTTAATTGGACAATTCTTTGGTGCATTTTTAACATTTCTTATTCTCCATTTCCTTTCATACCATTTTCCAACAACACCATTCTGGTCCCTCATTATATGGTTGATTCTTTCCTATATCCTTTATTTATCAATACTTTATTTGTTCAGAATTTTAAAGAAGGAGGATATTGAGTTTATTCTTGAGGTTATAAATCCTAAAAAGATGTTATCTTACATAAAAAGTGAAATGAGAAATAGATGATCACTTGTTAATTACCTGTCTCCCCTTCCTCATTATGTGCGCACCGAATATTATTGCAAGGAAGAAACCTTCAGAGATGAGGAAAATTATAATTGCCTCCCATACGAAAAGATAAAGGACAATGTTGGATATGAAATTCCTGAAATCGTTATCCGTCATTATTCTTGGACCCCATATGGTTAACCAAACTGATCCATTTTCCATGCTCACATTTGTTATATATAGTCCTGATGGATATGATGATACATTTATTGAGAATTTTGTTACATATACATTGTTAATTTTTGTCGAATTCGATGTATAGTTTTTGAAGGAAATTGCAGTAAGATTTACTGGATTTATTCTATCTATTGACAGTTTAACAATTTCAGATTTGTTTGTTATTATTGTAACATTGAAATAACCATTAACTGGATAGAAATTTGTCGTTACATTTTTAACAATGCCTGTAAACTGCTGTGGTACATATGGCTTGTTGTATTCTTCAACATAGTAGGAATTTTCAAGTGGAAAAAGAGTAAAGAGGAGTAGGGAAACTATAAGTATTGCTATTGTGCCCCATATGGCCCTCTTTTTTGTCTGCCATATCTTATATCTGTGAAATATGTAAAATACAAGAATTGGATAAAATAGAATTATTGAAAAACCTGTCAATACTGTTGCAAATACAAAAATAAAGCCTGCAGGAACAAGAATTATAAGCGAATTGATTTCAGGTGTAAATTTCATTTTTATTCACTCTCTAAACCACTTTTCATTATTAAACTTTTTTGATTGATATTGTTATTTCTTTACCATCTATGTCCCAGGTTTTTGTATAACAATTATCAACATTTTCAACAATCTTAGATAGTGTTTCATTTTCTATGTATTCCATTTTCATTTCAATGGCCTTCTTTAATTCATCATCATTTGTTTTTATTTCAACAAGTATTCTGTCAGCATAGGCAAGGTTCATTTCCTTTCTCATGATCTGTATTCTTCTTACTATTTCTCTTGCAAGTCCTTCGTACAACAGATCCCTGTTTATTTCCTTGTCTAGAAGAACATAAAGACCATTTTCACTTACCAGAACAAAATTCTCATCTGTTTCTTCCTTTAATATGAATGATTCTGAAGGTAAATCAAAGCCAAGAACATTTATTTTTGAATTATTTTCAACCATTTCTTTTATTTTGAATGGATCCATTTTCAAAATTTCCTCTTTAACATTACTTACCTTTTCCTTAACGATGGGTCCAATGACTTTATAGTTTATTTCCACACTGTATTTTATGTAATTTTCCCTTTTCTCATCATATATTATTTTTTTAACATTCAATTCCTCCAGTATCATGGATTCATATTCCTTTATTTCATCAAGGATATTTTTTTCACCTATAACAACAATCTTTTCAAGGGGCTGTCTTGTTTTTATGTTAGCCATCTGCCTTGCCCTTCTTCCCATTTCAACTATTTTTATTACATCGTTCATTTCCTTTTCAAGTTTTTTATCAATCAATTCTTTATTTTCTTTTGGATATTCTGCTAGATGAACACTTTCCTCCCCTGTCAGATCCCTGTATATGTATTCTGTTATGAATGGTGTGAATGGTGCCATTAACCTTGAAAGATCCCTGAAAACAATATAAAGCGTTCTATAACCTGACAATTTTTCCTCCGTTACATTTTCATCCCAGAACCTTCTCCTCGATCTTCTTATGTACCAGTTACTTAATTTATCCAAAAAATTCTCAATGCAGTTCACTCCCTTGTGTATTTCAAATTCTTTCATGCTCTCGTTAACGCATTCTATTGTGCTGTTCAGTTCTGAAATCAACCATTTATCAATTTTCTCTGTTATATTTCCATTATCGAAAATAAATTTGTCAAGTTTTGAGTTACTTCTATAGAAAACATAGGAATTCCATAAGGTATCAATTGTTCTTGATTTGTATTCCCTTATCAGGTTTATTCCCACCCTTCTATCGCGCCAGAGGGGTGTGCTGTAAAGATATAACCTTAGGGCATCTGCACCAAGAGAATCCATGACAGGTAAGGGATCAACATAATTTCCCTTGCTCTTGCTCATTTTTTCCCCTTTTTCATTTAAAACAAGACCCAGCGTTAAAACATTTTTGTAGGCATTTTTATCAAAGAGCAACGTTGATATCACATGTAAGGTGTAGAACCATCCCCTTGTCTGGTCTATTGCCTCGGTTATGAAATCGTAGGGTATGCTCCATTTTACTTTGTCAAAATTTTCAAATGGATAATGGTACTGTGCAAAGGATGCACTCCCAGAATCGAACCAGGTATCGATTACATAGGGTTCCCTCACCATTTCTTCACCGCAAATATCACATTTAATTTTTATTTCATCCACGTATGGTCTATGGGGATCAAAATCCTTTATTTCCTTCAAAGATCTTTTTAATAGATCGTTGAAGCTTTCCGGAACAAAGTAATGGTTGTTTTTGCATTTCCAGACAGGTAAAGGTGTGCCCCAGTACCTATCCCTGCTCAGTGCCCAGTCCTTTGCCTCATTAAGAAAGTTTCCAAACCTTCCATGCTTTAAATGATCAGGTATCCAGTTTATTTTTTCATTATTTTCAATTATTTTATCCCTTACCTTTGATACCTTTATGAACCATGTATCAAGTGGATAGTAGAGTAAAGGTGTATTGCATCTCCAGCAGAATGGATATGTGTGCACGATTCTTTCATATTTGAATACCTTATTCTCATGCTTCAACCTTTCAATTATTTTTTTATCCGCATCCTTTACAAACATACCTTTCCATGGACCTGTATGGAATTTTCCCTCCCTGTCAACCGGGTTTAAAATCTTAACATTATACTTTTTACCAATCTCAAAATCATCCGCACCGAAGGCAGGTGCTATATGAACAATTCCCGTTCCCTCCTCTGTTGTAACAAAATCACCGGAAACTATAAAGAATACATTACCATCATATTCAATATCCGGTATTAACCTTTCATATTTCTTGCCAAGAAGATCCTTTCCCATCATCCTTTTTATTATTTCAGCCCCTGGTGTTAATTTATCAACAACAGAACATGCAAGGTAATATTTTTCATCTTTATATTTCACAAGACAGTATTCAACATTTTCGTTCACAGCCAAAAATAGATTGGATGGCAAGGTCCATGGTGTTGTTGTCCATACAAGATAGAAGGCATCCTCCTCTTTTGCTTTAAATTTAACGTAGAGTGAAGGATCCTCAGTATCCTTGTAACCCTGTGCCACCTCATGGCTTGATAATGGTGTACCGCATCTCGGGCAGTATGGAACAATTTTGAAATCCTTTTCAAGTAAACCCATTTTCCAAATCCTGTTCAATGCCCACCATACACTTTCAACGTATTCCCTATTCATTGTAACGTATGCATTTTCAAGATCAAGCCAGAATCCTATCCTCCTTGTCATCTCCTCCCATTCATTCTTGTATCTGAATACACTTTCCCTGCATTTTCTGTTGAAGTTTTCAATACCAAACTTTTCAATCTCTTTCTTTGAATTTATTTTCAATTCCTTCTCAACCTCAAGTTCCACTGGCAGGCCATGGCAATCCCAGCCACCTATCCATGGATATACATTTTTACCATTCATTGCCATGTACCTTAAAACAACATCCTTTGCAGCCCTTGTTAATGCATGACCCATGTGCGGGTGTCCATTTGCTGTGGGTGGTCCCTCAAGAAATGTGAAAATTTCACCATTTTCATTTTTCTTTCTCAACTTTTCAAATATTTTCCTTTCATCCCAGTATTTTATAATATTTTTTTCCATTTCGGGGAAATCTATTTTCTGGTTGAATATCTCCTCTTCCATTCCTATCTTCCTCTTCTTTATGGAAAAGTTTAACATCTATAAATTTTTTTTATTTTTGAAGGAATAACATTATAAATACGTTTTCATTCAAAATTTTGTGAAATACATTGTTGTTGGTGGAGGACCAAGCGGATTGATGTTCGGGAATGAAATTGGAGATGATTTTATTATTTTTGAGGAGCATGGTAAAATTGGAAGACCTTTACATTGCACGGGTCTTGTTTCAAAAGAGTTTGTTGAAGAATTTTCAAAGGATTTTGTAATTAACAAAATAAGGGGTGCTGAAGTTGTTCTTGGGAAAAAAAGTTTTAAGATTGGAAAAAATGAATACGTTGCATACGTTATTGATAGGGAAAATTTTGAAATTGACCTTTATGAAAGAATCAGAGAAAAAGTTATTCTTGGTAAAAGGGTTAAAAATATTTTTTACAAGAATAATAAAATTAAATTAGAGATACAGGGTGAAAATTATGAGGGTGAATTTTTGATTGGTGCGGATGGTCCAAGAAGTATTGTCAGAAAAATGGTAACAAATAAAAAAATTGAATACATAAATGGTGTCCAGGCACTTTTGAAAAATAAACTTGAGCATGAGGATCTTGTGAAAATATACCTTGACAGGGAATATTCACAAGGTTTTTTCGCCTGGGCTGTGCCTAAAGGGGATGATGTTCTTGTTGGTCTCGGTACATATGATAGAAATCCCATGGAAAGGCTTAAAAAATTAATAAAAAATGAATTCAATGGCAGGGAGATAAAGGAATGGATTGCAGGTCAGATACCTATAGGTGAATTGAAAAAACATTACCTGGGGAATATTTACCTGGTTGGTGATGCCGGTTTATTCGTAAAAGCAACCTCAGGCGGTGGTCTTTTTTATGGTTTGAACAGTTCAAAAATTCTTGCAAATAGTTTAAAGAATAATGGGGATTATGAAAGGAATATTGAATGGATAAAGAGAGAACTTCACAGGGATCTTTTTATACATAAAATTTTTTCAAAGATTGATGATAGGGAAATGGAAAAGATATTCAATACTATTTCAAATGAATATGTTGTTGAAAAAATAAATGAATATGGGCACATAGACAAACCTTCAATAATTGCAAAAAAACTAATTTTTGATAAAAATATAATAAAAATTTATCCCACACTCTTTAAATTACTTTTCAGGTAATTTTTTAAAGGTGATCATATTTTTTATCAACATGGAAATTGAAAATGTATCGGGGAACACATACTATTTCCCGGGATCAACAGCAATAGGTATGTATCGTGAAGGTAAAAGGGTAACAATCATTGATACAGGTATTGATGAAAACAAAATTAGAAAAATATTCAATTATATCATTAATGAATCACTAACACTTGAGAATGTAATAATCTCACATTCCCATGCCGATCATTCAGGTGGTAACGATTTTTTACAGAAAAGAGGTTTTACAAAATTCTTTTCAAGTGAAATTGAGGCATTCTTCCTTAAAAATCCGCAATTTTTTCCATACATACTTTTTGGTTCATCCTACCCAGAATTTTTGAACACAAAATTCATTGTTCCCGCAAAAACCGAACATGTTTATCCTGTTTCTTCTTTAAAAAATTTCAAAATTTTTGAATTTGAGGGCCATGCATTCGGCATGGTTGTTTTAAAAACACCTGATAATATAGTTTTTCTTGCGGATACAATGTTTTCAGAAAAAATAATTGAAAAGCATCCAATTCCTTTTCATATTGATACTGAAAAATACATAAATGCAATGGATAGCGCTGAAAAAATAGATGCTGATGGATACATAATTTCCCATGGTGGATTCTATAAATCAATATCGGATCTTAAAAAAATAAATGTAGGTGCAATTGAAAAAATAATTGAAATTATAGAAAAAAATTTACCTGAAACAATGGAAAATTTGTATTCTTTGGTTCTAAGTGATTTGAAAATGGAAATGAGAGAAAAATGGGAATATTTCCTGAACAGGGTACCATTCCTTGCCATTTTAAAATATATGGAAAAAAATGGAAGAGTTGTTATGGAACAAAAAGAAAATAAAATTTTTTTGAAAATCAGATGAAACCGGCCTTTGTTTCAAATATGAGTTCAGATAGCCTCATCCTTTCCTTTACGTAATGTGATGTTATAAGGTAAATGAACATGGCATCCCTGTAGAATTTTTCTATTCCAAAGTCCATGAGGTACCCGTATCCACCATGTACCTGAAGTGCAAGCTTTGTTACCCTTTTTGCAAAATCAAGTGTGTGTACTTTGAAAAGAAGATCCCTCTTTTCCTCATACTCACCTGATGCAAGGTTTGAGAAGAATTCGTTGAGTATTTCAAGTTCAGCGTATGCTTCAGATATTCCGAATGCAAGTGGCTGGAAATCCTTGAGCTTGTGCAAAAATGCTTCCCTTTCCTTTGCATAATCTATTGCCTTTCTCAGCGCACCCGAAGCTATACCCAAAGCTATAGCGCCAACCGGTAAATTCGTTTCCCTTGTGAAATCTATTTTAACGTTTTCAATCCTTTTCAGTTCATTTAAATTCACTGAAAATTCAACAGGTGAAAATGTAAGACCCTTTAGCCCTAACCTCTCATGCTCATCAATTTTTTTGAAACCATGATCAACAAGGTAAAAGTTTTCACCATCAAGCGTAACTATGAAAAAGTCAGCGCTTGAATTCAAAACGCCATTGGTTATTCCCTTGAGGTATCCATTCTCTATCCTTAGATCACCAGGGTTGGAAAAGTTAGCGAACTTTGGATAAATGAAACCACCTGAAAGTTTTCCGGAAGAAACATCCCTGATTTTTTCCTTCAGTGATTCATCGTTCTCCAGTATTTTTATAATGAATGAATTTTCAAGGAAAACATAGTATGCAACCGAGGGACTTGCAGCCGCAAGCTCTTTAAGGAGAATTGAATAACCCAGTCTGTCTAGTGATGCACCACCAAGTTCCGGGGGTGCGATTGCTCCAAGGAATCCAAGGGATGATAACCTTTCCTTCAATGAATAACTTATTTTTTCAAGCTCAATGTTTTTGTTTATTGGCTCGATTTCTTTTTCAGCAAAATCCCTCACCATTGATTCAAGGACCTTGTGTTCTTCGTCCATTCATTCCACCCCCATCTTCTTCATGAACATTCTGTATACAACAAGTTTTTCAATCTCACTTGAACCCTCCCATATTTCCATGATCTTTGCATCCCTGAACATCCTTTCAAGGGATGTTATTGCGCCATCCATTCCAGTTATTTCAAGAGCCTTTTCCGCAGCATAGGTTGCTGTTTCAGCTGCATAATATTTCGCCATGCTTGTTGCCACGGGATCAGGGTTGAACTGGAACAGGTAGGATGCTGCCTTGTATGTTAGAAGCCTTGCAGCCTCAACCCTTGTTGCAATTTCAGCGATTGCAAACTGTATGCTTTCCATTTTTGAAAATGATGGTTCCTTCTTTATTTTATCAATTATGAGATCAATTGCACCCTGTGCTATTCCTATTGCCATCGCGGCAACATATATCCTTGATATGTTGAAGAAAGTCATAACATAGTAGAAACCCTTGCCCACCTCACCTATTATATTTTCATTTGGTATTTTAACATGGTCAAGAATTATTTCTGCCGTATCCGTTGCCCTCACACCCATTTTACCTGTTAATTTGTTTGCACTAACACCAGGCCATTTTGTCTCAACAATGGCCATTGTCATGTTATGGTGCCTTTTTTCCTCAGATGGAGGTGGACCATTCCTGGCGAGAACAAGAAGGAAATCAGCAATGGAACCGTTTGTTATGAACATCTTTGAACCGTTCATGACCCAATGGTCTCCTTCCCTTTCTATCTTGGTTGCAATACCTGCAACATCGCTACCAGCGACAGGTTCTGTTACAGCGAATCCCATTATTTTTTCTCCCCTTAGAACGGGTTCAAGGTACTTTTTCTTCTGTTCTTCCGTTCCAAGTAACATTAAAACTTCTGATCCAAAGGCTGAAACGAATGAGGAAATGCCAAGACCTGGATCAACCCTGCAAAGTTCTTCAATTGTTACTAAAAGTTTCCAGGGATTGCTGTAATCAATTATTCCCTTTTCAAGCGCTGCCTTCCTTACCTCAAAGGGGAATTTTTCAATTTCATCATACATCCTCTTTCTTTCCTCAGTGAATTCACTTAAAGCGAATTCCCTTGCCTGTTTCCTTTTTTCCTCAACATCCTTTGGTAGTTCAAAATCCATACTCAAACACGCTCCAGTATGACAGTATAACCCTGCCCCCCTCCAACACAAAGTGTTGCAGCTCCATATCTACCATTCTTTTCCTTAAGGATCCTTGCAAGTGTACCTGTTATCCTTGCACCGCTTGCACCGAGCGGATGACCAATTGCAATGGCACCACCATGTATGTTCACTCTGTTTATATCAATGTTCAATTTTTTAATTGCATTCAATGGAACAACCGCAAAAGCTTCGTTAATTTCCCAATAATCTATATCTTCAACCTTCAGTTTAGCCTTTTCAAGTGCCTTTTTTGTTGCTGGAACAGGGCCCTCTCCCATTATGCTTGGATCCACACCTGCCCATCCAAATGAAACTATCCTTGCCATTGGTTTGAGACCATATTCATCCATTGTTTTTTCATTCATAAGCATTGTCATGCTTGCACCTGCATTGAGGGGTGATGAGTTACCCGCTGTTATTACACCATCAGGTTTGAATGCGGGTGGTAATTTTTTGATCTGTTCAAGTGTTGTATCCGGTCTTATGCTCTGATCCTTATCAACAGTGATCATTTCACCGTTATATTCCACCTGAACAGGCATTATTTCATCCTTGAAATAACCATTTTTCAATGCTTCACTTGCAAGTTTATGGCTTCTAAGTGAAAATTCATCCATTTCATCCTTTGATATGTTCTCAACTTCAGCGAGTTTTTCCGCCGTTAGACCCATGCTGTAACCTATGTTCATCTGGTATTTCATATATTCAGGTCTTACAAGCAGTTTATAGTTTGGCAGGATTCTAGGGTTGTTTGCCATTGGCTCATGGGTCATGTGTTCCATACCGCCAGCGAATGTTATGTCAGCGTTACCTGTCATAATTTCCCATGTTCCTATTGCAATTGCAACCATTGATGATGAACAGGCCCTGTCAACTGCCATACCCGGTACTTCAACAGGTAAACCTGCAAGGAAAATTGGATGCCTTCCACCATAAAGCCAGTTTTCTCCAGCCTGTAAAGCGCAGCCAGTGATAACATCACCTATCCTTAAGGGATCTATGTTGTTTCTTTTTATAATTTCTTTAAGAAGCATTCCAACAGCTTCGTCCATTCTGAGTGAATTGAAAACATCCCTTTCAGGCTCGTTTGGCCTGGATCTTGAGAATGCTGTTCTAAGGAAATCAACAAGATAAACATCCATATTTATCTCCCCTTGTATTCAGGTTTTTTCTTCTGCAGGAAGGATGATATTCCCTCCTTCAAGTCCTCGGTTGAGAATAGAACTCCCGCTGCAAACGATTCCATTTCAAGACCAACATCCATTGGTACCTCCGTTCCTTTATTTATTAATCTCTTTGCAAGTGCCACGGAAATGGGTGCTGAATTTTCAGCTATTGATTTTGCAAAGTCAATGCTTTCCTTGTCAATATCGTTCATTATTCTATTAACTATTCCAAGTCTGTAAGCATCCTCTCCAGTCATTCTCTGTCCTGTTACTATTATTTCCATTGCCTTGCCAACACCAACTATCTTTGCAAGTTTCTGGGATCCGCCCCAGGCAGGTATTAGACCTAAAGTAACTTCTGGGAATCCAATCTGTACATCCTTTGTTGCAACCCTGAGATCGCAT
>JABEBW010004074.1_pt1 | contig 18160 bp, 18 predicted proteins | sample 7245961 | NCBI WGS metagenome assembly JABEBW01 (sample SAMN14506364, study PRJNA622280) | hot springs metagenome | biome: hot spring [ENVO:00000051]|acidic hot spring [ENVO:00002120]; feature: spring [ENVO:00000027]|sediment [ENVO:00002007]; material: sediment environment [ENVO:01001048]...
AAGGGTGTTCTTTTTGCTACAGCATCTGGAAGGTTTGCCGAAGGGGCGGATTTTCCTGGAAAGGAGCTTGAAGCAATCATGTTAATTGGCATACCATTCGAAAAATTAACATTAAAGACAGAAACATACATAGAATACTATGAAAAAATATATGGGGAAAATAAAGGTAAATACTATGCTTATATTGTTCCAGCCATGAGGAGGGCATCACAGTCATTGGGAAGATTGATAAGATCACAGGATGATAAAGGAATATTCATACTTGCGGATGAAAGGTACGAAAAGGATCCATACTTTTCACTTTTACCGGATTTTGTTAAAATAAATTACAGGATAATTGATCATTCAAGCCTTGAAGAAGAAATATTAAAATTGAAGAAGAAATTTTGATAATTTGATGATTGAAAAAATTTATTCCATCATGGCCATGGATAGCATTGAATCCATGAAAAAGGGAATAGAGGAATTGTTGAAAATTATACCTGAAGAAAGAAAAAATATTCATGATAATTTAAACAAGGCATACAATTCATACACAAAAGAAAGAATGCTGTATTATTTAAAAAGGGTTATTAAGGATCTTTCAGAGGAAAGGACAAACAGAATAAATGATATAAACTTAAACAGATGGAAGGATTATTCTGAAATAATAACGGATTCATTGTGGATCTTTCCAAAGAGGGAAAGTTCAGGTGCTCATTTAGCCTGGTACTGGGGTAACTTTATTCCACAGATTCCGCACCAATTACTTTTAAGGTACACAAAGAAGAATGAGTGGGTAATAGATCCATTTGTTGGAAGCGGAACAACACTGATTGAATGTTTAAGGTTAGGAAGGAATGGTATTGGTATTGACATAAACAAAAATGTTATAGAAAAGGGAAAGGAAATTATTAAAAAAGAAAAAAATATTTTTAATGTTAACATAAAATTTTTGCATGGTGATAGCACAAAGATTGATTTTAAAGAATTAGCAAAAAAGAACAAGATTGATGAATTCAATTTTGCAATTTTACACCCTCCGTACCATGATATAATAAAGTTCAGCGATGATGAAAATGATCTTTCAAATTTAACACTAGAGGATTATTTGTTGAATCTTGGAAAAATTGCTGAAAATTTAAGGAATGCTCTTGAGGATAACAGATTCATAGCTCTGGTTATAGGGGATAAGTATTACAGAGGGGAATGGATCCCGCTTGGCTTTTACGCCATGAACGAAATAATGAAAAGGAAATTTAAATTAAAAAGCATTGTTGTAAAAAATTTCTATCAAACAAGGTCAAAGAGAAACAGTGAAGAATTGTGGAGATACAGGGCTTTGTTAGGTAACTATTACGTTTTCAAACATGAATACATTTTTATATTTAAAAAATAAAAAAAAGGATTCAAAATCTCCTTTTGAAATCCCTTCTTCCATGGCTGAATGTTCTTCCCCCACTGGAAGTGCTGGGGTATTCGGTAGCACTTAGATCATTATCGGAATTTAATTCCACCTTTTCTTCGGATTTCTTAATTGATCCGTACTTCCCTACATTCAGTCTCATATGTCCTCTGACCAGTGTTATGTATCCGTTGTCTATATAAATTGTATCACCGTTGTTTATACCATTAATTTGATCTCCCCAAAGTGTCAGGGTAATCAAACCCGTCTCATCGCCTATTACTACTTCTGTAAGTTTCCTAGATTCTCCATACTTTGTCTGTATTTCTCTGGTCTCGCCTACACTCTTCAGTTTTCCAAGAACATTAACCCTTTTTGTTTCAGGGGTCAGGTCCTTGATTTTTGTCACGTTTTCCATATTCTATTCCTTCTTTTTTCTTTGAGCAGTTCCACAATCCTAAAAAAGGAAAACAGATCTGTTCAGGAATAACAACCATTTATGGTATTTAAATGTTCCTGAAAAGATGTCCATGTAAAATAAAAAATGTTTAAATACAATGAAAATATAGAATACGTGGTGGAAATACAAATGAAAAAGGTAATTAAAACTGCCTTAGTAATTGCAGTGTTTGTTTTTTTGTTATCCAGCAATATCACAGCAAGAGAGAGTAACGCGCAGACAACAAATTCCACATTCATAGTTGGCTGGGGCGGAACCGCACTTGACACGCTTAATCCATTCACAACATATGCCCAGGTTTCCTTGTGGATACAAACAAACGTTTATGACACACTTTGCGTTTTTGCAGCTGATCAAAAAACGCTCCTCCCAGATCTTGCTCAATCCTGGCAGATATTCAACTCTAATGGAACGGCAATATTTCACCTTAACCCCAATGCACACTGGTCTGATGGTGTCCCAGTTACGTCCCAGGATGTAAAATACACCTATTACATAGCTGCCCAGAACTATTCAAGGTTGTATCCCTATGTAAATATGATTACAAACATATCCACACCTGATAATTACACAGTTATATTCCATTACACAGGTGCTCTGTTCGAGCTTGTTGCTCTAACAAATGTTTTTATAGTTCCATACCACATATGGAAGAATGTTGATCCTGCCACATATTTCGGATACAATGTTTCATCAAATCCACACTTTGTTGGATCCGGACCGTTTTTAATAACAAACTATACACCCAATCAGGATGTTGTTCTTACTAAAAATCCAAACTATTTTATACCATCCAAGATTCCTCACATAAATACTGTAATTTTCCAGTTCTTTACGAGTTTGACAACAATGTTTTCTGCTCTACAGGCAGGGCAGATAGATGCAGTTGGTCCTTACATTGAGCCTTCACAGATAAATCTTGTTAGGAACAGCACAAACCTTGTTCTCACAACGAGTCCTTCGGTGGAATATTTCTATATAGCGTTTAATGTTTACCCCAATGGCCATGGGAATCCAACGTTAAAGGACGTTAACGTAAGGCATGCACTTGCCCATGCCATAGATCTTAACACATTAACACAGCTTATATGGCACGGCTACGGTGTTCCAACAGCAACACAGTTCCCGCCCACACATCCATTTGCAGATCCCAGCCTTAAGCCATATTCCTACAATATTTCCCTTGCAAATTCAATTCTTAATTCCTCTGGTTATAAAATGGGCCCTGATGGTTACAGGGTTAGCCCAAGCGGTACACCGTTAAAATATACATTGCTTGTTCCAAGCAGCATGCCGGATGAGGTGAATGCAGCAAATATAATCGCCACAAACTATTGGAGCAAAATAGGTGTTCAAACAACAGTACAAGCAATGGATACTGGAACAATCAGTAGCATAATATGGCCAAACTTCAACCATGATATGGATCTCTGGGACTGGTTGGTTGGTCCTGCCGATCCAACAATACTTAGCGTATTCCTGTCGTACCAAACTGAAACTGGAACATCCGATAGTGGTTTCACAAACTATACCTATGATACGCTTTACAATGAAATGGTGAATGCAACAAGCTTGGCACAGATAACGAACATATCCTACCAGCTCCAGGAAATACTTTACAATCAACTCCCCTATCTACCGTTATATTCACCTGAACCAATACAGGCATATTCCAAAAAATGGACAAACATTTCAACGGATTATCCAGGTGGTCCATTCGGTGGCTATGACTGGAGAACGTTCCTGACTGTTGAACAGAATGTAACATCCCAACCGGCACAGAACAATTCATTGCTCTATATTTCCATAGGAGTTGTTGCTGTAATAATAATAGCTGCTGTTGCTGTTCTGGTCCTCAGGAGGAAAAAGTAAATAATGTCATCGATTGGTAAGTACTTCGTGAAAAGAGCAGTATTTGCTTTGGTGACAATAATAGTAATAATTTCTTTTAATTTTTTTCTTTTTCGTATAATGCCAGGGAATCCAATTGAATTATTATACAGGAGTCCATTGCTCTCCCACCAGCAGATACAGGCATTGTATCAACAATTCGGTTTGGATAAGCCACTCTGGGAACAATTTTTGATATATCTTGCTAACACAATGGTTGGTAACTTTGGCATATCTTTTTATTATAAACAGCCAGTATCTAATGTTCTCATACCTGCATTGATAAACAGTTTGATTTTACTTGTTCCTGCAACAATCCTTTCCATGCTTTTTGGCATAATAACAGGTATTGTTTCAGCATGGAGAAGGGGAACAAAGGTAGATTTTACACTTCTCGGTTCTGCGCTTGCCTTTTATTCCATGCCAACTTTTTGGCTGGGATCAATTTTCATACTTGTTGCTCTATATATAGGTGGAATACCCATATCTGGTATGTACACATTGAATGCAAACTACACCGATCCTTTCCAAAGACTCATTGATCTTTTATCTCATCTTGCTCTTCCTTTGATCACTTTAACTTTAGTTTTGTACGGTCAGTTCACAATAATCATGAGGAATGCACTCATTGATGTTTTTACAGAGGATTATATATTAACTGCAAAGGCGAAGGGAGCGGATGATAGAAGGCTTATAAGAAAACATGCATTGCCCAACGCGATGCTTCCGATGGTAAGCATAATAGCCATAAACTTTGGTCTTGTTGTTGCAGGTGCAGTTTTAACAGAAACTGTTTTCTCATGGCCTGGTATTGGTCTTATGATTTACAATGCAATTTTATCAAGGGATTATCCTGTCTTACAGGGTGCATTTGTTATAGTATCCATAACTGTTGTGATTGCGAATTTACTTGCTGACCTTGCTTATGCTTATCTTGATCCGAGGATAAGGTATCAATGACACAGATAAGAGAATTCTGGAATGAGTTCAGAAAAAATAAGATGGGCCTAGCAGGTCTTGGTATAATAATTTTCTTTGTTGTTATGGCCATAACTGCCCCATACGTTGCACCATACAATCCAAATGCAACAAATCCAAATCTATTTTTAACACCACCCAGTCTTTCCCATATATTTGGTACAAACGAAATAGGTCAGGATCTATTCTCAAGGAACCTTTATGGCGCACAGATCTCTCTTATAGTTGGATTTTCAGCGGCAATTGTTACTGTTGTTGTAGGTCTCATAATAGGTCTGATAAGCGGATACTTTGGCGGAATAATAGATGAAATTTTGATGAGGATCACAGACTTTTTCCTTGTTATACCTGCAATTGTTTTCATGATAATAATATCTGCACTTGTTGGGCCAAGCCTTTTGAATGTTATAATGGTTATAGGTCTTTTAAGCTGGTCACCCACGGCAAGGATAGTCAGATCCATGGTTCTATCTATAAAGGAATGGCCGTTCATTGAATCCGCAAGGGCCAATGGTGCAGGGCACTTCTATATCATGTTCAGGCATATAATGCCAAACGTTATACCCATTGTTTTTGCAAACATGACGCTTGCAATATCAAACGCCATATTTTCCCAGGCTGCTCTGGTTTTTCTTGGTGTTGGTGATGTTAATGACATAAGCTGGGGTAATATACTTCACTTTGCATTATCATCCGGTGCCATATCTGCTGGTGACTGGTGGTACGTTGTTCCTCCTGGACTTTTTATTATTCTTGTCATTCTTGGTTTCGTTCTTGTGGGATATTCGCTTGAAGAAATATTAAACCCAAGGTTGAGGAGGATTTGAAGTGATAGAAATCAGAGATCTTTTTGTTAAATACAGATCTGAAAAGGGTGAAGCACAGGCTGTGGACCATATAGATCTTGATATTGATAAAGGAATAATTTTCGGTCTTGTGGGTGAGTCAGGATCTGGAAAAACCACACTTGGCCTTTCGCTTATGAGGCTTTTACCTCCCAGTGCAACAATTGTTTCAGGATCTATAAACATCGGTGGTGTTGAAATAACGAAAATAAGCGAAGAGGAGATGATTAAAATCAGGGGCAAAAGAATAGCAATGGTTTTCCAGGGGGCGATGAACTCTCTGAATCCTGTGATAAGGATCGAAGAACAGGTTGCAGAACCATTGATGATCCATGATGGAATGGATGAGGATGAGGCTATTAAAATTGCCCATGAAAAACTTAAGATGGTTGGTCTTGGAGAAAATGTATGGAAAAGGTATCCACACGAGTTAAGTGGTGGAATGAAGCAAAGGGTAGTTATCGCAATGGCAATCATAACAAACCCTGAGATTCTCATTGCGGATGAGCCAACAACAGCCCTTGATGTTGTAACACAGACAAGAATAATGAAAATGATTCAAAATTTGCAGAGGGAATATAATTTAACTACGATCCTTATCAGCCATGATCTCCCCCTTGTATCTGAGGTTGCCGATGAAATGGCAATAATGTATGGTGGAAAGATTGTTGAAACGGGAAGCAATGAAGAGATACTTAAAAGTTCAAAGCATCCATATACCCATGGTCTTCTTTCATCAATACCTGTTCTTGGCAGTGATAAAGAAATCAAGGGCATACCTGGTGAACCAATAAGTCTTGTTAATCCACCACCTGGCTGTAGGTTCTATCCAAGGTGTGAGTTTGCAAGTGATGTTTGTAAAATTTACGATTATAAACCCTACAGATTTTCTGAAAAGCATAACGTTTATTGCACACTCTATGGCGGTGAAAAACCATGAATGTTGTTGAAACTGAAAACCTTAAAAAGTATTTCCCTGTGAGAAGAAAGATATTCGGGAAGGAGGAATACGTTAAGGCTATTGATGGTGTATCACTTTCAATAGAAAAGGGTGAAATATATTCCATTGTGGGTGAAACGGGTAGCGGAAAAACAACCCTGGGCAGAATAATAACGGGTCTCACCAGACCCACAGAGGGGAAGGTGCTTGTTGATGGTACGGACATTTTCTCATTAACAAAGAAGGAACTGAAAAATTTCAGAAAGAAGGTTCAGATAATATTCCAGGATCCCTATGGATCGCTCAATCCAAGGTTCAAGGTGAAGGATATAGTTGAAGAACCGTTAAAACTGAATAAACTTCCATTCGATGAAGGTAAGATAATTAATGTGCTTGAAAATGTAGGTTTAAAACCTGCCGAAGACTTTTTGCACAGGTATCCACATCAGTTGAGCGGTGGGCAGAGGCAGAGGGTTGCCATTGCAAGAGCCCTTGCAGTTGATCCGGAATTCATAGTTGCGGACGAACCTGTTTCAATGCTGGATGTTTCAATAAGGGCGAATTTTCTAAACCTTATGATGGAAATGAACAGAAAATTTGGAATATCTGTAATGATGATCACACACGATATTTCAGTTGCAACTTATGTTGCAAGAAGGCTAAGTGTTCTCTATTTGGGTAAAATTGTTGAAACAGGCAGTAAACATGATATAATGAACAGTCCTTTGCATCCATACACCCAGGCACTTTTTCAGGCCATTCCCACACTTGGAAAAAAGGAAAAGGATGTGAAAATTTTGGGGGATATACCAAATCCCATGAACATACCAGGCGGTTGCAGGTTCAACAACCGCTGCCCATACGCCATGGAGATATGCAAAACAAAAGAACCTTCTTTGAAAGAAATTACACCTGGACATTTTGTTGCATGTCATCTTTACTGATCTTTTTCGCCAGAATTAAATATTAAAAGATCATATATTCAAGCATGGATCCTGAGGAAATTCTTAAGGAATATGAAAATGAAATAATAGAAATTTCAAAAAAAATATACAATTTTGCAGAGCTTGGAAGTGAGGAACACAAATCCTCAAAACTTTTGAATGAAAGTCTGAGGAAGCATGGATTCAAAGTGGAACAACCATATATGAACATGGATACTGCATTCAGGGCTGATTTTGGATCAGAAAGACCGAGAATTGGTTTTCTTGCAGAATATGATGCATTGCCAAACGGTCATTCATGCGGACATAACCTCATTGCTGCATGGGCATATGGATCAGCAATATTGCTAAGCAAAATCATAAAGAATGGAAGCATTGCTGTTTTTGGAACACCTGCAGAGGAAGGAAGAGGCAGGTATGCAGGTAGCAAGGCAATAATGGCTGAAAATGGTGCATTCAAGGATGTGGATTTTGTCATTGGCATGCATCCTGATGATAAGTGGCGTGTAGGAGGTAAAGCTCTAGCCGATGTTACAATTGAAATAATTGTGAAAGGCAAAGCATCGCATATGGCTGCTGATCCAGATAAAGGTCTAAATGCCCTTGATGGAGCTGTTTTAATTTACCAGGGTATAAACAATCTAAGGAGCAGAATAAAGATAGATAAAAATGCTGTAATAGGAATGATAATAAAGGAAGGTGGAACAGCGTCAAATGTTGTTCCTGAAAGAGCTGTCATGGAAGTGGATCTAAGGTCAAGTTCAGGTGAGTATTTAAAAACTCTTTTAGAAAATGTCAAAAATCTTGCAAAAGGTATATGTTCAGGTTATGGCCTAAAATGTGAAATTAACACAATAACACCATTCTATGAAAATTATGTTTCAAACAAAGTCATTGATAAACTTTTACTTGAAGAATTAAACAACCTGGGTATAAAGGCTGAAAATTATGATAATGTTGTTTCATCTGGATTCGGGAGCACGGATGAAGCGAATGTTAGCAAGGTTGTGCCAACAGGTCATATTGATATAAAGGTTGGCTATGAGGGCATACCAGCACATACTGAAGATTTCAGAAAGGCAGTGGATCCCGAAGTTGCCAAAGATTCCTTAATGAAGGGTATAATAGCTGCTGTAAAAACTGCAAAAAATGTTCTAGAGGATAAAGAACTTTTAAAAAAGATACGGAAAGATTTTGAAAAATCTCTCACCTATGGGAGAAAAACCCATTGATCTTGTCATCAACAAAAAGGTTAACAAAGCCAAATCTTTCAAGCTGCACAACTTCATTTTTTATATTTTTAGCTAAAGGTTCAATGTAACCTTTCTTAACATTACCGTCAGGCATTAATATTTCTGCAATCTCTGAATTTTCAGGGCACCAGTGAATGATCGTCAATTTTTTTATTATTGAAAGATCGTTGTTTACATACACTATATTTTCACCCATTTTCTTGAAATTTCCAAGATCCTTTAGTCTGAAAACTTCATTATCTTTTATGTTTTCCCAGTCATCCTTTGTTAAATATACTTTAAAATCACCATTGAACGTGTAAATTCTATAACCCATTGATGGGTTGTTGGGATGGTACGGGGCCCTTGATTCAATTTTTTCTTTATTTTTTGCATTCACAGCAACAGGATCCCAGACAAAGAAAAACCTTTTCGCTTTTGGTTCAACAATAGTTCTGTTGTAAGCATAAAGATTCTCCCAGGAGAATACAATATCAACCTCCTTAAGACCAGCATCAACCCAGTATTTTCTTATTGCCTCAGGATCTATTCCCCTTTTTCTTAAAGCAAGTAAAGTTCCTAACCTAACATCATCCCAGCCTGTAAATGATCCTTCCCTTATGCCTTTTTTAATTATTGATGTCTTCAATATTGATCCCTCAATTCTCACCTTTCCGTAATGTATATAGACTGGCTTTTTCCAGTTAAAATAATCAAAAATGTAAATCTGTCGTAGGGTATTGTTTAAATGATCCTTTCCCCTCAGGACATGTGTTAGAGAATAATCATGATCATCAATTGCCACTGAAAAGTTCATTAAAGGATAAACAACATATCTTTCGCCTGTTCTCGGGTGTCTTGCTTTGCTGATTATTCTGAACGCTGCCCAGTCCCTTATTGCAGGGTTTGGATGGTTCAGATCTGTTTTAACAACATAAACAGCCTCATGGTCCCTGTAAACGTTTGAGAGCATCTTTTCCCATCTTTCAAGATGAACGGAAGGATCGAGATCCCTGTCAGGGCAGGGTTTTCTTTCAGATTTCAATTTTCTCCATTCCTTTTCGTTGCAGAGTGTAATATATGCCTTACCCATTTCAATGAGTTTTTTTGCATAGTTGTAATAAGCTTGGAATCTATCCGATTGTATAACTATCTCATGTATTTTTACACCAAGCCATTCTATATCCTCTTTTATCATATCGTATGCGCTTTTTTCAATGTTGTATGGGTTTGTATCCTCAATTCTTAAAATCAATTTCCCCCCATACCTTTTCACGTATTCATCGTTTAATATTGCCATTCTTGAATGACCAACATGCAAAGGTCCGGATGGTGATGGTGCAAGTCGCATAACCACAGGCCCTGTAACATCGGGCAGATTGGGTAACCTGTGTATTTCAGCTTCTTTCTTTGTTATCAAAAGTTCAGGTGCAATTTTTTCAAGAATTTCTTTTTGCGTATTTCTATCCAATGCATTTACTTCATCAACTATTTTTTTCACCAGTGGAATTATTTCCTTCACCTTTGATTTAAGTGAAGGATCAAATGATAAAATTTTTCCAAGAACACTGTTCACATCTGCCTTTCCATCATGCTCATATGCGTTATGCAGAGCGAATTTCTTTATTATCTCTTCCATGCTTACCACCAAGTTCATTCTCTATCAATTTCATGAGTATTTCAATATTTTCTCCAGTCTTTGCTGAAATTTTCAGGTTATCTGAATTTGATTTGAATATATCTGCCTTATTTTCCACAAAAATTATCTTTGTTGGAAAACTTGATTTTATTTGGTTGTAAAGTTTCATCTGCCTTTCTGTTGTATAACCACAGGTCTCGGAAGGATCAAGAATAAAAATTATCAAATCCGCAAGGTATCTTAATGCCAGTATCGCCTGCTTTTCCATACTGTTCCTTTCCTCAAGCTCTCTATCAAGCAAACCGGGTGTGTCAACAACCTGAATTTTTCGTCCAAGAATATTTGCATGGCCAACAATTATACCTTTTGTTGTGAATGGATAGGGTGCAACTTCAGATCTTCCTGATGAAATTTTGTTCACAAGCTCACTTTTACCAACGTTTGGAAAGCCCGCAACAACAATTGTGAAAAGATCAGGGTCAACATCAGGTATCTGTGAAAGCATGCTTTTTGCATACCTTAAATAATCAAGAGAAGATTCCACGCCCTCAACATATGATGAAAACCTTCCAAAATATGATCTCATTATTTTAATGAAATCATCCATGTCCCTTGTTCCTTCGAGTCTTTTTATTGTGGATGTTGTTAGCCTTGTTATACTTTCGTTTGCCCATTTTAATGAATACAAAGATTTTCTGTAACTGTTCACATCAATCAGAACATCCATGAGTTCTTTATGAAAATCATCAACAATCCTGTAATCCGGAAATTTTTTTATATAATTTGTGAAGGTTTCCTTCACAAACCTTTCCATGGTTTTTAGTTTCTCAATATCCCAGTTCCTGAACATTGCAACCTTATCGGGATGTTTTGCAAGGTTAATCCTCTTCGCTCTCTTGAATGCAATATCGATTATTTCCTGCGCACTTAGAACTTCAGGGATATTGGAAAATGAGTATATCACAAACTATACCTCTCATGTGAAATATGTGGTTTTGTCCTCTTTTTTTTCCTCAATTTTCTTCAGTTCAATTATATCAATTGCTGTTATTGCACTCAAAGGTATTATTCTGTATTTTCCCTCAATTTCTTCCATTTCAAGAACAAGTGCCGAATCCTCACCTATGTTTATTATGCCTGAAAATATACCGATATTTTCCTTAACCTTCCCATCATCTGCATAGGTATAAACTTTGCATTTTGAACCTATGGTAAGTTCAACCATTTTTCATCACCATTCTCTCAATGTAATCAATAATCTTCCTGTAATTATCCATGGCAATTTTAACGTTTGCCTCAACAAAATGCCAGGAATCGGATAATTTTCCATTCCTTAACCTGTACTTTTTCACCTTTCCGTCCTGCACCTCGTCAAGAAGGTCAAGGTCCTTCAATCTGTTCAGATGTCTGTAGAGGGTTGGTTTGGATGTGTTCAGTGTTGCCATAAGTTCTTCTGGTGTCCAGTATCTATCCGCTCTCAACAAAAAGCATTCTTTGAAAAGCCTGTAAGGAACACTGTTTTTAATCTTTTCAGCATCGTTTGTGTTTTTTATTTCATTAAGATAGCCAATATCCGATAGAAAGTTCATCAGAACATCATCTATGTCCCTTTCCTGAAGCGTTGATCCCCTTAATTTTATCTGTAACTCAAACATTTCCCTTCGTATCAGTATTAATAACACCAGTATTAAATACTTTTTTATAATTGTGGAACAAGTATGAAAGATAATGAAGATCTTCCGGACATTCAGGCACAGAAGCCAAATTACACGTACAAACTTACAAGGGTAGGTGTAACAAACGTAGTTAAGCAGATAGTTGTTAAAAGACCAGATAGAAAAGTTATACTAACACCAACAATAAATCTTTTTGTTGATCTACCGTCAATAAAAAAGGGCTCGGATCTTTCAAGGAACATTGAAATAATAGAGGAAATAGTTGAGGCAAGTTCAGAAAAACCATGTTCAAGCATTGAGAGTCTTGCTGAAAATATTGTGAAAATGCTGCTGAAAAAACATCCATATGCAACACATGCTGAAATAGAAATGGTTTCAGATTATTTTCTTGAAAAGAAAAATCCAAGCGGAAAGAAAAGTGTTGAAAAATACAAACTTTTCGCAAAGGCAATGAAAAATGATAGTGGAATTAGAAAAATGATAGGCGTGACCGTTACAGGTATAACGGTGTGTCCCTGTGCTATGGAGACCGTGAGGGTAACATTGATTGAAAAATATCCTGAACAGAAAGAATTCCTGGAAAAAATACCTGTTGTTTCACATAATCAAAGAAATAATACAACAATAATGATTGAAGTTCCAGAAGGTTATTATATAGAGGCAAACGATCTCATAGATGTTGCTGAAAAAGCCATGTCAAGTCCAACCTATGAAATTCTGAAGAGGAAAGATGAAGAGGAAGTTGTCATGAGAGCGCATGAGAATCCAAAATTTGTTGAGGATGTGGTAAGGGATGCTTTGAAGGAAATTGTTAAAAAATATTCATCCTTCCCGAAAGATACATTGATAACAGTGAGAAGTGAAAGTGAAGAGAGTATCCATAAACACAATGCCTTTGCCGAAAGGGTTACAACACTGGGTGAAATATTGAACGGTGATTGATTTTATTCTTCTATTCTTGGTGCAAGAAGGAACATGCCCTGTCCTTTACTATCTGAGAATGTGAAATCTATTTTAACTGGATAGTCTGTCCCTAGGTTTATTGTCAGATTCTCTGAATTTATTGCCTTTGTAAACTTTAAAAGGTAATCAACAGGATATAAACTTCTAGCTTCCTGATCACATTTCAATTCCTTAAGCATATCCTTTGGTATAACAAGGTTTGATGAATCCTCATCACCTTTTGTATATAACCTGAACTCGTTTGGTGTTATATGCAATGTAATGTTATCAGATATGTTTTCTGCGGCCTTTATTCCATCAATGAACTGTTCGGATGGAATAACAGCCTTTGTTGGAAGACCCAGTGAAGGAACCTTTGGAACTGTCATGCTTGATGGATCAATGGTTGGCATGCTCCTGCTCAAATTACCAACAATGAGCGTTAACCTGCTATCCTCCTTTCTCAATTCTATAACATCACTTGAACTTGCAGTTTTCAGAAAATCCTTAATCTTTTCTAAATCAACACCAATTTCTGTTTCATCAGGAACATTATACTCAAGGAAAGAATCCTTTGGAAGGTCCAAAACAATCATCGCCACATGGGCGGGATCAACACATTTTACACTAAAACCCTTTTTTGTGAATTCAAACTTTGCCTCCGTTACAAGTGTCAGAAGAAGATCTGTGATTTCCTTAAGATCTTTAACATTCATTTTAACATCCATTTTTGATCCCATTTAACCATATTTGCAAAGTATATAATAAAACTTTCTAGAATTTTTTTAATGTGTAGTGTCCCGAAATCATTGGCTATAAAAAGACCATACCCGAATATGGTTTTCAAAACTGTATAAACGCAAATTAACTGTATCATTAAAGCAAAAATTGAAAGACAGAGATGCACAAATTTCCATATTTCTCAACTTAATTGTATCTGATGTAGATCTTCTATTCAAAAAAAGTGATCTTTATAAATAATTGGATTCCTAAACAAATATCGTTTCTTAGAATTTTATCTTATAAGGATTGTAACGGGGCCAATTAAACTATTTAGGAATATCCGGATCCGGGTCTAATCTTTTAAAAATAAACAAACTTTAAATATTGCTTTTTTCAATAACTTTTTGATGAAAAGCGTAACTGTATCCCCCAGAATAGAATCAGATGTACTATTAAGAATATTTCAGCAGATTATCGGAGAAGTGGAATACTCAAAAATAGAAAGATCGGGAAATGTGGAAATGGTGGCAATAGCTGGAAGCAAGTATTATTTCCGGACAAACGATACAATAGGATTCATTTTAGTTTCCTTTTATGATGGTTATTCACAGAAAATAGATTTTGGCCGTGTTGAAGGGAAGGCTCCTCAGAATTAGGCTAGGGTGCGGGAGATAAGGATGAGGAGAGAATTCTTGAAGAAATAAAAAAGGCAGCTCAAAGTATAGGCGCTATTGTTTCCTAAGAACTATTTGATTCATCAATTATAGGGTATCGCTGATTTATGCTATGTTGAATTATAAGAAAGCTCTCTAATAGCTTTTTTCATTGAATTAACAGTTTTTTAAAATGGGGCTTAAAAAAATTTCTTTTGTTCATTCAAAGGAAGATAAAGGTGTGAGAGTCGGGGAGCAGAAACTCTTTTCTCAAACGACCTCGAAGGTCACGAAACAGAGTTACTGCCCATTTATCCCGACCCATGACTCCCCTTAATACAAAGAGGAGTCAATTTATTAAAGAAATAATAGTACATAAAGATTACTTTCTGTGAGTGAGATAATCGAATCCTAATGAAATACAGGAAGACCTTTGCAGAGAAAAACAATGCAAAATTTCACTTCAAGTTTAAATATGCACAATGCATGCTATAACCATGATCAAATTGAAGATAATTGTGAAATTAAAAGAAGGAATAGAAGATCCTGAAGCGCTTGCTGTAAAAAGGAATTTAGTACTTCTTGGCTTTAAAAATGTTGAAAATGTTACAATATCAAAGAATTATGAAATTTTAATCAAGGATACTGATGATCCAAAAAAGATAGCAAATGAAATGTGTGATAGGTTGCTTGTAAATCCAGTTATTCATGAATACAGTATAGAGGTGGAGAGGGTCTGATGTACAAACTCGATGAAAGATATCCTGTATGGGTAATACCTGTCAGGGGAATGGATGAAAAGGATCTTGTAAAGATAAGCAAGGATCTTGGTCTCTCTCTCAGTCTAGATGAAATGCTCAGGATAAGATCTTATTTCAGAGCATTGAAAAGAGATCCAACGGATGTTGAAATACAGGCGATCGCCCAGGCATGGAGCGAACATTGTTGTTACAAAAGTTCAAAGTTTGTTCTAAAAAAGTACATAATAGGTATTGACGCGCCACAGGTAATCTTGACTGGTGATGATGCGGGTGTTGTTGAATTCGATAAAGAACATGCTTATGTTTTCAAAATGGAAAGCCACAACCATCCAAGCTTTGTTGAACCCTATGGTGGTGCGGCAACAGGTGTTGGGGGAATAATAAGGGATGTTCTAAACATGGGTGCAAAACCAATCGCACTTGTTGATTCAATATTCTTTGCAAACCTTAACTATCCACATGAAAAATTACCAAAAGGTACAAAGCATCCATTCTTCCTTTTCAATGGTGTTGTTTCAGGTATAAAGGACTATGGAAATAGAGTTGGCATTCCAACTCTCACGGGACTAACTTATTTTGATAACAGATTTTTGAACAACATACTCGTTAATGTTGGCTGTCTTGGCATTGCAAAGAAGAAAAATATAATAAGAAGCAGGGTTAGCGAGATCAACTATAACCTTGTTCTGGTTGGTGGAAAAACAGGAAGGGATGGAATTCATGGCGTTACCTTTGCAAGCAGGGTATTCAATGAAAATGAAAAGGTTGAAAGAACAGCTGTTCAATTAGGAAATCCAATAATAAAGGAACCATTGATACATGCTGTTCTTGAGGCGGTTGAAAATGATTTAATTCATGGCATGAAGGATCTTGGTGGTGGAGGTCTTTCAAGCGTTGTTGGTGAAATGTGCCTTGCGGGTGGTGTTGGTGCGGAAATACACCTTGAGAAAGTTCCATTGAAGGAACCGGATCTTGCGCCCTGGGAAATTTGGGTGAGTGAATCACAGGAAAGGATGCTTCTTGCTATTTCAGATGATAATCTTGATAAAGTTTTTGATATATTCAGATCCTGGGATGTTGAAATAAACGTTATTGGAAGAACAATAAAGGATAAAGTTTTAAGAATATTCTACAGGGATCTGAAGGTCCTTGACATGGATCTTGTTTTCCTTACCTCGGGACCAGTTTACTGCAGGCCATACAAAATAGAATATCCAGCTCAGATAGTTGAGGATATAATTCCACCGGAACCGAACTATAAAGAAATTTTTCTTAAAATGCTATCCAATCCGAACATTGCATCAAAGGACTATGTTATAAGACAATATGACCATGAAGTAAAGGGACAAACTGTTCTAAAACCACTTGTTGGCTTGATAGGTAAGGAATCGCATGGCGATGCATCAATAATTAAACCTTTGGAAAATTCATACAGAGGCCTTGCAATAACATCAACATCGAATCCAAGAATAACCGCAATAGATCCATACTGGGGATCCGTATCAATTTTTGACGAGGCTGTAAGAAACCTTGTTGCTGTGAATGCAAAACCACATTCAATGGCTGATAATTTGAATTTTGGAAATCCTGAAAATCCCGTTGTTATGGGACAGCTTTACGAATCTGCAAGGGGTCTTGGTGAAATAGCAAGATATTTGAAAATTCCATATGTTTCAGGGAATGTGAGCCTTTACAATGAAAACAGTGGAGTATCCATACCCCCCACACCAACATTGATGGCAGTTGGCATAGTTGAGGATATAAGAAAGGCTGTAAGTTCAGATTTTAAAAAAGAGGATAATCCAATATACATTGTAAATGAAACAAGGCAGGAGATGGGTGGATCCATATACTATGATCTTTTGAACATAAAAAGTACAATTGTTCCAAAGGTTAACTTTGAAATTTTGAAAAAAAGTATGGAAAGAATGCTTAAGGCCATGGAATCAGGAACAGTATTATCCTGCCATGATGTTTCTGAAGGAGGTCTTGCTGTAACCATAGCAGAAATGTCATTGGGTGGTGAAATTGGAGCAGATCTGAACCTTTCTCCATTGGGTTTAATGAGGTCTGATTTCAAATTGTTCTCTGAAAGTAACACAAGGTGGGTTGTTGAAGTTAAAGAGGATGAGGAAGAGAATTTTAGAAAAATATTCAGGAACATGAAAATATTCAGAATAGGTAAGACAAATAGCTCAGGGAACCTGAACATTTATGATAAAAGAAGAATTTTGAAGAGTGATATCGATGAAATAAGATCATACTGGACAGATTTTCCAGGAGGGGAAGTTCATGGATAAGAGTGAAATTAGAGTAGCTATAGTTAGAATGGAGGGTACAAACTGCGAGGATGAAACATACGTTTCATTCAAATCTCTGGGAACAAGACCTGAATATATTCATCTTAAACTTCTTGAAAATAGAAAAGTAAACCTTGAGGATTACCATATTCTCGTATTCCCTGGTGGATTTTCAGGTGGAGATTATGTAAGGGCAGGTGCAATATTTGCATCGAGAATGAAGGGAACTGTATCCAAAGATCTTTTTAATTTCATAGAGAATGAAAAGGCCATTGTTGGTATATGTAACGGTTTTCAGGTTTTAATTGAACTTGGATTTTTGCCAGGATCGGAAACATTATGGAGTGAAAAACCCCAGGCAGCACTTGCACCAAATATATCCAATAGGTTTGAATGCAGATGGATATATGTGAAAAAGGAAAATACATCTTGCAAGTTACTTAATGATCTAAAAAAAGAAGAGATTATGGCTTTACCCATAGCACATGCTGAGGGGCGTGTTGTTCTTGAAAATAAGATTCTTGAGAATATAATTGAAAATAAACAGATACCGTTCAGGTATGTCGATAATAATGGTAAATATGCAGATTATCCATGGAACCCTAATGGATCCATGTATAATATAGCTGGCATGTGCAATAGCATAGGTAATGTTCTAGGTCTTATGCCACATCCTGAAAGGGCATTTTTCAACTATCAGCATCCTGAATATTTAAGGAACGGTGGAGATGATCCTGGAAGAAGAATATTCAAAAGTGTTGTGAATTATATAGAGAAAAAATTTTAGCCAAGG
>JABEBW010003895.1_pt1 | contig 17988 bp, 18 predicted proteins | sample 7245961 | NCBI WGS metagenome assembly JABEBW01 (sample SAMN14506364, study PRJNA622280) | hot springs metagenome | biome: hot spring [ENVO:00000051]|acidic hot spring [ENVO:00002120]; feature: spring [ENVO:00000027]|sediment [ENVO:00002007]; material: sediment environment [ENVO:01001048]...
GATTAAGAGAGGAAGCATACTTTTCAATATGAAAGCAAGGGAGAAGGCAACTGGTATTGAAACTATGATTGAATAAAGAAAATAAGTTGCCCACCTGTAGTAGAACAGAGACGGTGTTTCAGACACTCCAGCTGCCAGTATGTCAACCTTGTTTCCTGAAAAGATTTTCTTTGATAGCTTTACTATGTGCGGGTTCTTCTTCTTTGTCCTGACCCTCTTGACCTTTGGAATGATTATTTTCTCGCCCTTCATCTGATCATAAAAGACGGCGTAGCCTCCAAGCAGCAGACCAATGGCTGTCCCGGCGAGAGATGCCCCAAACAGCCCTCCAAAGACATTCGTAGCGCTCTTCTGTGCCACGGCGAAGCCAAAGAAAGATAAAATTACCAGTGGCCCGAGAAATATCATATAAAGTTGCCAGCCCTTTATTCTCATACAGGGGTAATTGTAAAATCAAATAAAAGGACTAACTGCAGTGGAATGATTGATTGTTACCTAACTTTTAGCGCAGTGAGGGCTTTTAAGCTTTCTAACAACATTTTTACATGTTAATAAAAATTTCTGGCGTTAAGGTTGGTGAAAGATTGCGAAAGGACGTCGGCGACCTTGAGCCGCTGATAAATTCAATCAAAACTGTTGGACTTCTTCATCCAATTGTAGTGACACCAGACGGCACCTTGATTGCGGGCTATCGCAGGCTTGAAGCATTCAAGCAAATGGGCATGGAGGAAATCCCGGCCACCGTCCTTGACGTGGAGGATATACTGCGAGCCGAATATGACGAGAACGTTGTGCGAAAGGACTTCACAATTGAGGAGCGCGTTGAAATTACGGGGAAGCTCTGGGGCAGGGTTGCTGAAGAGGCAAAGGAAAGGCAGGAAGCCACACAAACCAAGCCGGGCGAGCGTGTAGGAGAAAAGAAAGTGGAGGACATAGGTTCAGTAAATTTTACTGGACCTGTAATTAAAGGCCAAACCAGAGATATAATTGCCAAATATTTTGGAGAAAGTGGGGTTCAGCTTGAAAAGGAAAGGAAGATTGTTGAGGCAGTTAAGAAGGAACCAGAAAAGTTTGAGAGCCTACTTGAAAAGATTGATAGAGGTGAACTTAGCGTTGATTACGCCTATCAGATGGTAAATAGGGCCGAGAAGGCGAAGGAGCCTCCCCCAGTGCCAGACGGCAAGTTTGATGTAATATATGCTGACCCGCCATGGAAATATGAGCTTAAGCTTCGCGGTTCCGCAGAATACCATTATTCAACCCTTGAAACATGGGAAATAGCAAGGATGAAGATACCGTCAGCCGATGATGCGGTTCTGTTTCTGTGGGCAACTGCGCCTAACTTGCCTGATGCGCTTGAAGTTATGACCGGGTGGGGGTTTGATTATAAAACAAATGCTGTTTGGGTGAAGCCGTCGATTGGAACTGGTTATTATTTCAGGGGGCAACACGAATTATTGTTAGTGGGAATAAAAGGTGTCCCCGGGGTTCCCTTTGAAGCGGACAGGCCCCCATCCGTAATTGCAGCCGACAGGGGCGAGCACAGCGAAAAACCCGAGGCAGTTTACGAGCTCATTGAAAGGATGTACCCCAACAGAAGATACCTTGAACTGTTTGCCAGAAAGAAAAGGGATGGCTGGACTGTATGGGGGAACGAAGTTGAGGAATAAATATGTTACCTAACCCCCCTTTTAAAACCTTTGGAAATAATTCAACATGAAAGCTAACTGGTTCAACGAGGACCTGAAAGAAGGGGAGAAATGGGAAAGGATAGCCCTCCAGGAGCTTCAGTTTTTATTTCCACATACCGCACTGGTGAAAGAAGGGCAACGAAATGACATAGGCGAAAAGCCACACACAATTACCTATGAAATTAAGACGCGGGGCCACCGGTATTGTTGCGACGACATTGCCTTTGAAACGATTTCGGTCGTAGAAGCAAAAAAGGAGGGGTGGTATTATCGCTCCAATGCTGATGTTTTGATCTACCACTGGCTGAATGAAGGTGGCACACGCTCGGAGAAGCTCTACGTTCTGGGCTTAAAAAAATTAAGGAGAAGAAACTTTCTGGAAGAAGTTGTGAGAAAATATGGTTTGCAGGTACGCGAAACGGAATCGAACGGGGGAATGTGGCATACAAAATTCTACCTCGTTCCAATAAGATTCATACCTGCTGACTGCATTATTCGGGGGAAGCCGCTGGCTTGGCAATACACGCTAGACGACAACTTTGAAAAGGCTTTGTGGAACATTGTTGACCGTGGGGTGGCAAATGAGCCGTAGCGGGTTGATTGATTGTTACCTAACTTCTTACTGCCAAGTTCCTTTTAAGCCAAATAGCAAGAAACTCTCATGGGTAAGCATTCTCCAAGGTGGGTTGGCGTCCAAAAAGTGGGGACTTTAATAATGCTCAGCGTGCTTCTTATTTCAATTATTCCTGTTCACGCTTCAATAACAGGACCCTTCGGCACACCTCAGCTTAATCTTGTCAGCGCAAGTATGGAAAATTCAACTACAATTTTTGCCCGCTCTGCTACCATACATTATCAGGTTGTTGGGTCTCTCTCAATAACCGGTTCATGGTATTATGTAAATAACACACAGACAACGACAAAGACAACCACAACTTCTTCAAACAGCAGCATAGGCATCGGGTATGGCAACGGCTATGGCACCAATGGGTCAGCAAGCTCGTCCTCTTCATCCTCTTCAAGTTCGTCGGCAATATCATCCTCTTCTTCATCGACAACTGTTGTTTCTCAGACAGATATTCCAGCGCCATTTAAGCTTTACGGCTATGTAACTTTCTACCAGAGCGACGGGACATCAACAACTGAGGGACTTTCATTTTCAGGCGGGCAGAATGGGTATTATTACGTCAGCAACACGGCGAACTTCACTTCAAAGGCGTGGGGCATCCAGCAACCGAGTTCAAGCGTCGTTTATGTTGAAGTTTATGTGGTGGCAAACAATCCAGCGAACAATGAAACCGTTGGTGCTCCAATAGAGGTAGCGCTCGGTAGTTCGTCGACAATCGGTGCTCCAATTGACATATACAATACAATTGTTGCGCTTCCCCAGTTCAACGACACGATGCTTGGAGCTTATGCCTCAAAGCCGTCTCAGGCATATCCAGCACTGCCTCTTGAGCCGTATTATAACCTGATAGCAATTGTCGGCATAATAGTTCTGATACCGTTAGCATTCCTTGACCTCATTTCGCCAGACAAGAAGGCAAACGTGCATAGCATAATGACGAAGGTTACCGTGGGGGTTTTAGTTATTCTTTTTTTTCCGTACATTTACGATCATATCGCTTACATGCTCAACACATTAAACCAGATGGTCATAGCGTATCCGCTCCAGTTTCAACTATACAATGTCAAGCTGAAGATAATTGAAGGGGACTTGCTGTTTCCGTCAACAATTAACGGTGTTACTCTCCTAACAACCGGGGTCATGGTCATAGGCTACGCTGTTGTAACCGTAATAATGTGGATCATGACCTATATGCTTGGAACCGTTAGAATACTCCTCATCGCCGGTATGATTGTCATGTTCCCACTTTCACTTGCGCTTCGTGATTTCTATTATACACAGAAGCTGGGAAGGATGATTGAGGACACACTCTTTGGATTAATGCTGACAACAATACTTTCGTCCGTCATGCTTGGTATAACTGGGTACCTATTAGCTAACTGGAATTCAATTGACAATATGTTCAGGCTTGCAGGTATTCAGAGCCAGTGGGTAGCAATATCGGCTGTTCTGGGGGCAATTTTAGCACCAACCGTCCTTGCCCCGCTTGTTTCAACGGTGTACTTTGCAACTACCGAGGTTGCGTCAGTTGCTGGTGGTGTTGCTGTGTCTATGGGAATGGGAGCAGTAAGCGGGGGCGTTTCTGGCGGGCTTGGTGCAAGCGGTAGCATGGGGCATAGGGTCGCTAGCGGCTTAATTGGTGCTGGCAAGGGCAACTTGCAGACGCTTTCAACTCTGCCCAGTTCAATAGCAAATTCAAAAACCCCATCTTCGCTGGGCCACCATGAAAACAACCTGTTAAAGATGATTGGACCTTAATCAAAAAACCCTTCTTCTTCGTCATTTGAAAGGGTTATCTTTACTGGCGGCTGTGGACTTTCTATTTTTTCTGCCTGTTCTGGTATTTTTTCATTTTTAATTACTGGTGTAAGCTCAAGTTCGCCTGTCGTAGCATCATAATTTACTCCGATTATGGCGAGTTTATTAATTAGCGTCTCTTTTTCCTTTTTTAATGCATCTACCGCGTCGTCGTCTTTTACTGCTGAAGCGCCAGCAAGAAAGAGAACAAAGAGTGAAAAAATAAAAATAATAAGGCTCGCTGCCATGACAGGAATAGTATTGTAAAAAAGAATGAATATATAAAAACTACCAAGTGTTAAAGCAATTAAAGGCAATACCGCTTTTCTACTTGATTTCACGCTATCTTCGAGGAGCTTTATTCTTTCATCTATCTTATTTATCTCAAGCACAAATGTTTCCTCTGTGTCAGTAAGTCGTTCTGTCATAAAATAGTTAGGTAACAATAAACTAATAAAAATTTAAGTCAAAAATAGTTGCCCTTCTATTCAAGCGTTCTTTGTTGTGAACTTTTTCAGTTCCTCTGTCAGAAGCAAGTTGAAGAACGGCACATGTCCCTCTGGAACTATCAGGATGCCCTCCCCCGGCTTTGCCGACATAACAGTGTTAAATTCATCATCCGCAAGGTCCAGCGCCTCCTTCAACATCTTTGCGCTTGCCGAGTTCTGCCTCAACAGGACCTTTGACGCGGAGTTCTCAAGCATAACCCTCCCCTGCCCGCCAACAAAGTCAGACACAAGCTGTGATGCCATTATGAAAGCGGCAGAGTAGTGCCTCCCAGTCCTTGCTATTTCGGGTATGTATTCAACTGTCATCGGGAAGTATGGCTTCCCAGTCCTTGGATTGGTTTCAACAAACGCCCAGCCTTCATCTATAACCATGAACTTTCTGGTGCTGAGCGGCATCTCCTTTACAGTTGACCAGACTGCACCAAGCAAAAGAAATGCAACCGCATCCCTTACAAACGGGCTCTCTATGTCTGAGAGGGTAAACACCATTCTATCGTAGATTTTAGTTTCACCAGAAAAGAACCGCATCACTGGGTCAAGCTCAGCCTCAAGCCTCTTTTTCAGGGAGCCGTCTGCCCTGCTTATGAGCTCATTAATGCTTTTCACTTCCTTCCCGAGAGAGAACAGCTCAACAGCTTCTTCAGACCCCTCGTCAAGCTTTACAAGCTCCCTGACAAACTCTGATGCATCCCTGCTCGAAAATATCTTGAATGGGTCAAGGTTATACGTTTCATTTTTCTCAAGCCTCATAACCACCGCACCAATGGCTTTTGCAAAGTCCCCCGCATACTCTGGCTTGACTATGCTGTCAAAGGCAAAAATCGCGCTCTTGTCGTCAACCTGCGCCAGCCGTGAAAGGTATGCCTTTATGAACATGCTCTTGCCGTAGCCGGTTTGCCCCAGAAGCGAAATGTTGTAGTTGTCCCTTTCAAAGACATCAAATATAACGTAATTCCCGGTCTGCATGTTCCTCCCTATGAATGTGCCGTTCGGGTCAACCAGGTCCATGCCAGCAAACGGGAAGAAGGTTGCAAGCCCGCCCGTTGTCATGTAGAGCCACTTACCAAGGGAGTATTTGGGACCAGAGAGCGTGTAAAGCGCAGGCTGTATGTGTGAAGGCGCTTCGGCGTAATCAAGGAACTTCCTCAGATTGATGCTCTTTTCCCTCAACTGCTCGTAGCTTTCTGCAACAACGGTGAAAGTGAGCCTGACTTCAAACAGTTTCTCCGTTCCCGCAGATACAGAAAGCCTTGCGTTGTCAAGGGCGGAAAGATACAGCTTGCTCCTTGCATCCACCTCTTTTATATTTTCAAGTCTCGCATTTACAGACCTGAACTGCCTTTCAACCTCCCTGTCTGCTTCCGGGACTGGTCTGACGTCAAGCCTTATTTCATCCGCGAAGTCATAATAGCGCACAAGGAACCCAGCCTGCAACCTTGAAGGGATTGAATAAACGTTGAACACCCTTGCCAGCTTCCCACCCTCAAGGACCATAAAGTTCCTCGCTGTCCCCTTTATCTTCAGTGACGGCACTTCAAGGACCTTTGAATACCTTAAGCCGCTTATCATCACGGGCTCGTCGCTTTCAACAAAATACCGCTTGTAGGGTTGCCTTATCACTTTGTCCAGCACATTCACTTCGCTCGCATCGGTCTTGATATGAAACGAGGTTAAGGAAGTTAGCAAGTTAAGCAATGAAACAAAGTCACCAAGAACTGCGTTCTGCCCCTCCTGATTTAAGTTAAAGAAGTTAACAGGCCTGAGCTCATACTTTTCCTTCATAGTTGTTTATTATCCCTTCCCTTTTAAGCCTCGCCAGTAAAATACAGCATGAGGGCAGTATCCAGCGTCTTTATTGCTATCTTTATCATTATACTTGCGTTTGGCTCATTGTTCTTTCTTGTATATTCAATGGGAACGGAGAAAGTCAGTTACACACAAATGACGCCGAACCTCTCGGTCAAATACGGCAACGGCTGGGTTAATATTACAAACGAAGGGCCCACACCAATAACCATTACTGGCTTTGACATATTTCAGGGTAATAATGGATACCTTATAATGTATTCAGCGTACCTGAACAACGGGCAGAACACCAATGTGTTTCTCAATACAAATAAGACCGCGGTAATATTGACGAATGAGGGTGGTGTGGTGGCATGAAAAAAAGAATGGCGGTTGCCGATGCAGTTGGGGCAATTATGCTTGTCCTTATTATATTCGCCGCCTCCATGACAATAATGCTCACGGTTGGTTCCTACTTTACAGCAAACACCACATACAACGAAATAAAAGAATACGAGAGCGTTTTCAATGAACAGAGCGTTGCAGTAAAATATGTTCAGGCTTTGCCCCCCTCTGGTCAGCCCGGACTAATTATAACCAATCACGGCACCCCGGTTACCCTGTCATACCTTGTCAGCGAGGGGAGTGATAGCACCCTTTCATTCCACCCAATAAACAAGTACCTTGGCTACAACCAGACCTTTACACTTCACACAAACAACCCGTATTCAGGCGTCATGACTTCCCTTGGGGGGCTGTTCATGGCAAACTGGTCACCTCCCTCGGGCTACGTCCCAGTTTCATTTGTGGGTGTGAATATTTCGCCGGACTTCGCTCCAGAACTGTCATTTGTTCAGGTAGGGCACCCCATAACATACTACACAGTGCCACCAATAAGTGTGCCTTGGTATATCAACGGAACATACTATGAAACAAGCAATAGCATAACTGTGACTATTGAAGGGCCTACAGCAATTACCGCATTCGGACACTCGACCTATTTCTGGTTCCAGAACCCATAGAAAACTGCGCCCTAAAAGTTAGGTAACATTCCACTGCAACTTGCCTTAGGGGGCTTTTAAGCGGTTCTGATATGACCCTCTGACCAAAAATGGTCTCAGTAGAGATGGTATATGGGTCTGAATTAGGGTACTTCAATACGAGTGACATAGTGAAGCCTGCAAAGTACACAATAATGGGATATTACATAATGACATTCGGTAATGACAGCAAAAGGAAAGTGGTCCTGATCCTTAAGGACGAAAAGAAACGCTTCGTGCTTAACAAAACCAACGCCTTCAAAATAGCCAGCAAGTATGGGCAAGATGCAAACGCGTGGACAGGAAAGGAAATAGTGATTGAGCCAGCATCAATTATGTTCAATGGCAAGGAGATCAAAACACTCTCGGTGATTTAACATGAAGGTAAAGGCGTGTCCTGTTTGCGGTGAATCAGGATCGCTGGTAACAAAGTGGGTGTTTAACAATCAGAAGACAAAATACACATATTACTACGTGGCTCACCACCACACCGATGGCATCACATGGTGCTACATTGGAAAGACAGGAATGAAGAAGGAAAATGACGAAGAAAGCAATGAAGACAAAGAAAGCAATGTGCTCGTACCCGAAGACTGAAATTTTATTTTTTTGGTTTAGTTTTTGTTTAGCTCAAGTTATGCTGTTATGTTACCTAACTTCCAGCCCCTTTTAAGCCTCGTTTGCATAATCAACTATGTCTCTGAGTGGGATCATGCATGTTAAACAGTATTGCCCAGCCGCCAAAGTGGTAGCGATGATGCATATTCAGGGCGAAATGTCAGGCAACCTTGTAGATGGAAAAGTTGTTGATTGTGCTTACAAAAGTTGTGTATACTACAGGAGCAAGAAGTGCTGGATAGGGGTTCACATACTCACGCTAACTGAGGACAAGCGCTTTTCATGACAAAAACACTGTTACCTAACTTTTGCACTGGCAGGCAGTTTTGGGGTTGGACACCTAACACTATTTATGCCCAAATACCCCAATCAGTGTTACCTAACTATTTAGCCAGCAGTCGCCGCACACAAATCTCCACAGTAGTTAGGTAACATTCCACTGGAACTTTTAACCAACCATACAACTTTGTTACCTAACTTTTCTCTAGTAGTGCCTTTTTAAGCGCCCTTTGTATAATTAACCATGAGTGAGGTTTTATGGTGGACTAAGGAGAACTGGTATGAAGCAAAGACCATACCACTCTTCAACTTCATGGTCTCGCCGCGGCAAATTATATTTGTCCTTGGTTTCGGTGTTCTGGGTCTCATAGTTTCCGCTTTTATCCCCATTTATTATGCCAAAATCGGCGCCGTCCTTCTCATGGTCGTTATTGGCGCCGTCCTTGCCTCTCTCCCTTCAAAGATTGTTCCGTTTGAGCTTGCCCTTCTTTACCACTACAGACCAGAGATGAAGCAGTCTCGCCAAACACCAAAGGCTGTTAATGAAGATACTGTAAAGGAGGAAGTCCTGATGGGCACAGGCGTTCCATTTGCGGTTGCAGGGGAGCTGAAAGTGAAGGAGCAGACTGAAGTGGTTCTCTATGTGGACGATGCTGAAACGGCAAAGGCTATTGTAACACTGACAAACCCCAAATACAGATTGTATTATTATCCTGAAGAAAAGGGCGTCCACGAGCTTTCATTAAAGGTGAACGGCGAAACGCTCAAAAAGGTAAAAGTGAAGGTAGAGTAGAATGAAACATAGGAGGGGCGTAGCGGACGTAATTGCAGCCCTTGTGCTTATTTTTATAACAATAATTGCGGCGGGCGCTGTATATGTAATAGCAACAAACTACGCAGGCAGGCTTTCAAATAACGTTGGCGTCCAGATAACGAGCGCACAGATAACGTCTATACCAAATGGAGAATCGGTCTTGACTTTTACAGTGGCAAACACCGGTACGGTCCCTGAAGTTTTTGATGTTTCAACGGGGGCACAAACATTCAGTATAGGCGATTTTTATATGCGAATGTGGGTATATACCGCACCGTACCAAGGTGATTGGTCGCTCCTACCATATCCTTACACTGGTTCTATCCCGCAAGGATATGTAGAATATTTGAATAATTGGACTACATCAAACTATAATTATGTTTTCGAGTATTCGGGGTCGGCTCTTGGTATGCCAGATGAGCCGTGGCCTCCTTACCTGTCCATCATGAATAATGGCGGTATATCATCTGGCTACATTTCAACTGGGTCTTTTATAGTTTCACAAACCACAACATATACATTTCAAACGGAAGTTGACGACGGCATGGCAATCTGGATCAATGGACCGAGCACTAACGGTCAATGGGTTGAGGTATTTGGCGGTGCGGCATGGCATTCAGAGGGAGCTACATCCTATTCAGCAACAGAAAACCTTCAGCCGGGGGTTTATCAACTAGCTATTATATATGAAAATCAGGGCGGTCCAGGGATGGCGGCAATAAAAATAACCCCAACCATTAACACTATAATTCAGCCAGGGCAAACGGTAACAGAGACGTTCATATTGTCTCAAAGTTTTACTCCGGGTCAGAGCGTAACGTTAACTGCAACCGCGTATTCAATAAGCAGCGGGACTGCTACAACAGCAACCACCGTGCTGGTCTCTTAAAACCGTCTGACCAACTGAGCGCGAGTTTGCCAAAAAGCTAGGTAACATAAGGGCACATCCCTTATTATCCCTGGATTAACCCCCTTCCTCAAGTGATAGACTTGAAGCATAATTTCTGGAAAAGTTAGGTAACATCAAGTGAGGTATTTAAGGACAAAAAGCTAGGTATCTGGGGCTCAAAATGTACTGCTATGCTAAAAGTTAGGTAACAATCATTTCACTGCACGGGTTCCTTTTAAATAATTTCTCTACAGTTCTTTTGTGAGAAAGCGAGGGGTTTCTTCGATCATTGCAGGGATATTGGTAATAGTGATAGCCCTCACTGCAGTAGGAGCCATTACCGCATACTACTTTTGGGGTCTTCACGCCGTCACCGAAGAAAACCAGTTTTCCAATTTTTTAACTTACAAGGACGAGGAAGTCTTGCAGGCGACGCTTAACGGTTCCATGCTGACAATAAAGAACACATGGAACTACCCTTCAACAGTAACGTATTTGATGTTTACTTCTCCTGACAATGTATCAACGTTTATTACTGAAAATATCACGCTCTTTCCGGGGGGGAGCACAACGTTACATGTTTCTGGCGACCCTGCGGCAGTTCTGACTTCTTACGGCAATGAATTCTGGGTGAGCTCAACTACACCCAATCCTTACTTTTCAACTTATGCTGTTACGATTGAGCCAACTGCGGGAGGAACTACAAGCCCGGCTCCGGGCACGTATTATTATTCTTACGGTTCAAAGGTAACAATATCCGCTACTCCAAAAAGCGGTAATACATTCATTAACTGGAGTGGCACTGGCTACGGGAGTTATAGCGGTTCCTCTTCAACAGCCACAGTTGACGTCTGGTCAAATATAACTGAGACAGCTAATTTCGCAATCAACACCTATACAGTAACATTCACTTCGTCCCCCTCTGGGGCACCAATCTCAACCAATTATGGTAGTGGAAACACACCGTATAGCATTACTGTCAATTATGGTTCATCTGTTTCATATACATACGGTAGCTCGTTCAGTGGCGGAAGTGGTATACAATATGTTAACCCAAGTCCGTCTTCAGGCTCTCAAACTATAACAGGTAACACCAACATAAATGCCCAATACACTACGCAGTATTACGTTACAACTTCCGCCAATCCAGCAAGCGGCGGTTCTGTTTCACCTTCAAGCGAATGGGTAGACGCCGGGACTTCAGTAACCTTCAGCGAAACGCCGAATTCTGGTTCTGGTTATCAATATATATTTACTGGCTGGTCAGGAACATACAGTTCATCTTCTACGAGCTTCTCGGAAACTGTTAACGGACCTATAACTGAGACGGCAAGTTTCAGCGAGCAGTATTATCTCTTGGTTTCAGCGAGCCCATCAAACGGCGGTTCTGTTAGTGGCGGCGGGTGGTATTATCCGGGTTCAGTTGCAGAGGTATCCGAAAGCCCAAGCACCGGATATCACTTCGTTGATTGGTCAACTGGTAGCACGTCAAGCGCTATTTCAATAACTATGAATGGTCCAGAGAGTGTTACCGCATACTTTGCAATCAACACATACACAGTAACGTTCACTTCGTCACCAGTTGAAGGAGCACCAATTTCTACAAACTATGGTAGCGGAAACACACCTTATAGCATAACTGTTGATTATGGTTCAACTGTTTCGTATACTTTTGGTAGCTCATTTAGTATATCAAGTGAGCCTGGGACTCAGTATGTTAATCCAAACCCAGCGTCTGGTTCTATAACCGTAACAAGTAGCCAGACCATTAACGCCCAGTACACGACACAATATTACCTGACAACATCGGCTAACCCTTCAAGCGGCGGCACTGTTTCGCCTTATCCCAATTGGGCTGATGCGGGGTCGCAAGTAACTATTTCAGCCACACCGAACGCCGGCTATAAATTCACAGGCTGGTCAGGGTCTGGCTCTGGCTCGTATTCAGGATCAAGCTCTTCATACACAATAACTATGAATGGTCCTATAACTGAAACGGGTAACTTTGCAACGGTGGTATACACGGTAACATTCACTTCGTCTCCCTCTGGGGCTCCAATCTCAACCAATTATGGCAGTGGAACAACACCATATAGCATTGCTGTCAATTACGGTTCAACGGTTTCATATACATATGGTAGTTCGTTCAGCGGCGGAAGCGGTGTACAGTATGTTAGTCCAAGCCCAGCGACCGGCTCTATAACCGTAACAAGTAGCCAGACTATAAATGCCCAATATACTACGCAATACTATCTAACAATAAGTGCTGGTAGTGGTGGTTCTGTCTCTCCAAGCTCGGGCTGGCATAATTCAGGGTCGTCTGTTACTATCTCGGCTACACCGAACAGCAACTATTACTTTGTTTCATGGAGCGGTTCAGGTTCAGGGTCTTATTCAGGGTCAAGCCAATCAACTACAATTACCATGAATAATCCAATTAGCGAAACAGCACAATTTGGAGCCGATGGTTTGATTTATTATAATTCATACGATTACGGCACAGGGTATTCTGTGTCTTCCTCTGTGACCCTTTCAGGGCCGGGGGCGTACACTATTTCTTCTGGCGGGTCAGCGTATGTTATCCCTGGCACTTATTCGCTTTCATACAGCAACTCACAATATGGAGCTTCTGTCTATTCGCCAGATACGCCAAGTTCAGTAAGTGTAAGTTCTGGCGGTTCAGCAACCATTACAGCAACGTATAACACGCCAACAAGCACAAGCATGAATATAAGGGAGGGCGGCGGACAATTAATAATATCGGGGCAGGTCACAACAGCCGACGGCGGTAATATAGGGAGTGGGCAATATGTTACTGTTACAGCCCAGATTGTTGGGCTTAATGGAGTTAGTACAGACACCGTTTCTACTAGTAGTGATGGAGAATATTCTGCGACATTTATTATATCGCTTCGTGGTGCAATAGTACAAACAGCAACAACTACGTTTTATGAAACAGATGGTTTCTTACAGAGTAGCGCGTCCACCGCATATGATGTAAGTCCGCTAACTGTATCTATATCCGCAAGCCCAACTTCAGGTACAGCGCCATTAACTGTTTCATTTACTTCTACAGTAAGTGGTGGTTCAGGCGGGTATACATATTCATGGAGCTTTGGTGACGGCGGAACATCTTCAAGCGCCAACCCATCACACACTTACTCAAGCGCTGGAACTTATACAGCAACCCTCACTGTAACCGACAGCAACAATGATCAAGACACCTCCAACTCAATAACAATAACAGTGTCTGCAACATGGTCCGTCAGTCTTTCAGCCTCTGGAGACGCTTTAACCGCAACCGCCAGCCAGAGTGTCACTTCAACATCATACTTCCTTGTAATATGGGATGAGACAACCGATTCAATGCTTACTTATACCACTACAGGAACATTAGCCACTAGTACAGGAACCCCAGGAAATACGTATATCGCTTACGTAGGACCTAGCACAAGTAGCCTAAGCGGAGAAGTTGCTGAATCATCGTCAGTTAGTTTAGCAAACGCTTGGACAGTTAGTTTATCTGCTTCTGGTGATACGCTGACAGCAACAACCAGCCAGGATGTTGGTCCTACACCATACTATCTTGTAATATGGGATGAGTCAACAAGCTCCGCACTCACTAGTGCGGGTTCAGGTACATCTACTTCTGGAACTGGCTCTTCTGGAAATACTTATTATGCATATGTAGGAAGCAATCCAAGTAGCCCAAGTGGTGCTGTGGCAACTTCAAACACTATAACCTTAAGCAGTAGTAGTCCTTTGAGTGGTTACTACACATACAGCCCAAGCGAAACCGTAACGGTTAACACATATGTTACAATTACTGCACATGGGACGGGAGGAACTGGGCAATACAGTTATGTGTGGGGAGATGGGGATAATAGCAACTCACAGACATTTTACTTCACTACAACAGGAACTCATACAGGACAAGTAACCATATATTCTGGGTCGCAGAGTGTAATAATCCATTGGAGTGAAACTGTTACATCAAGTAGTTCTCCGCTTAATGTCGGCATGTATGTAAGCACAACATCTGGAACTGCACCATTAAGTGTTTCCTTCTCCGCTTCGGCAAGTGGCGGAACTGGTGGCTACACGTATTATTGGACATTTGGAGACGGTTATACATCAACAAGCGCTAGCCCAAGCCACACATATTCAAGCGCTGGGACATACACAGCGAGAGTAACAGTAACAGATAGTGTCGGGGATACAGCATCACAAAGCACAACAATAAGTGTTTCAAGCAGTGGCGGAGGCAGTTCTGTCTGGTCGGTTAGTCTGTCGAGGTCTGGAGACACTTTGACAGCAACAACAAACCAGAATGTCGGGCCAACACCCTATTGGCTTGTAATATGGGATGAGTCAACCAATTCAATGCTTACAGCCGCGGGATCAGGAACATCTGTTTCTGGTGGTGGCACCCCAGGTAACACATACATTGCATATGTTGGTGGCACAAGCGGTCCAAGTGGTGCTGTTGCGGTATCTTCGCCAATAACATTATAACAGCTAATTAGTAGTTAATAACATTAAGCGGTACCGGGCTATCAAAATAACTATTGAATTAACGGCTTTTGTTTTGCGGCTAGCTTCACCAACAACAGCTTTGGTGTAAAATTGATAAACTGACTTTGAAATTTTTAAAAACTAAAAATTAATTTTATGTTTCAGCAAAAATATATACTCCTTCCCCACTAACCCCACTTGGGGTAGCAATGAATATTGTATCGTTGCTGTCTGGTGGGAGATTAATTGTTAACACTGTATGAATCGGCGTTATTCCATATAAAGATTGGGCGCCATTTGTTCCAAATGAAGCAAAGCTTAATCCCCCGTCATATATTCGCCCATTCTCGTATGCACCATTAATCAATTTTACCGTTATATTTTCATTGGTATTAAGTGGTTGTAATAAATAATTGGCCGGGACTATTGTAATATTGAAAACATACTCTGTATTTGGCTGTAAAATTAATGCGTGGGATTGAAGTTCTGATTGTTGAAACGCACCATCTTCGGTTAAAATTAATTTCGCGAGTGTTGTATTATTTGTTTCAACTGTAACACCAATTGGTTCTGTCTGGTTGAAACCGAGGCTTGAAATTGCTTTGTTGAAATTGACGCCCGTAATTGACGTCATTGTTGTTGCAACGCCAGGCACAAATAAAAGTGAAACGATACCAACCATTCCGACAAAGAATAAGATAATCACCGCCGTCACTATAATTTTTCCCGGGGAAGCTCCACGTCTTTGTCTCATAATATTAATTTGGGCTTACAACTTAAAAAGCATTTTTGGTCAAATTAGTTAGAGTGAACTTCTGCAGAGGGGTTGAAGAGATTTCTTAGACACAGGTTAGGAAAAAGCACAAACATGTATGAAATAAATAGGTGTATTGAAATTTATCTGGATTTCTACAACAATGCGGCAGTTAACAGGAGCGCTGGATTGATTCCAGCTAATAGCAATAAAGTTGATGAAAAGTGGTATTCAAGGCTGATCAAAGCGCTTAAATTGCAGTCAGTGCTTCCCATTGATCATGCGTCAGAGGGGGTGACATAAGTCTCTTGATGCTACACCCTAACCTTAACGTGTTAGCTACCTTACATAGGCTTAACCGTGTCTAGCATAATTACCAAACGATTATTTTATTCAGCTACCAAGCAAGCCCCTAAGCGGATTACATATGAAAGAGGGAGGCATGAAGAAATCATCCATATAATTTTCAAAAAACGTTATCAATACCACAGCGATAGCTGGATTCAATTGAAGACCTAGCAAACAGCCCCTACTTTACAATGCTTAATATTCCTTTAGATAAAGCTTCCGCTGAACTGATACGAGTTGTCTGATTTGGAACTGTGTCTGAGCTCATTATGTTTGTTATGCCTTCGTTGTACAGTTTGTATAGTGCTTCATTCACAAATAATCCATGCGAACATGCAACACCTTTAAGCGTTCCGCCACCATCTGAGACCAGCTTTGAAGCCTCTATTATTGTGCCTCCAGTGCTAATTATGTCATCAACTATGAACACCTTTTTTCCTTTGATGTTTATATCCCCTCTTACCTCTACGTCTTCGTCTCCAAACCTTTTCTTTTGCAGAGCTCCATATTCTTTAATTCCCACAGATTCGGCTGCAATCTTAGCCCACTGAATTGCTTCTCCGTCAGGTCCCATTATTACTGTTTCACTGTCTATTAGCCCATTTGCTACTGCGTATTTAGCCAGATCTGGCATAACTGACACATTAATCCATTTTCCCTTAAATACTGAACTGAGATCGAGTATTCTGTGCCTGTGCACATCAACTGTTATTAAACCGTTTATCCCTGATTCGTTTAAAAGCCCTGCTATAACTGCTACACTTATTGGTTCACCTGGTTTGAACCGCTCATCCTGTCTGGCATATGCAAAGTATGGCACAACCAATGACACGCTTGCCGCACCTGCGTCCCTTGCCGCTGAGGCAAGCAGTGCAGATTCTATTATATATTCATCAGGTTTAAAATATGTTGATTGAATTATAAACACATTTTTGCCATTTACATCAGAATCTATGCGCACGTACTTTTCGTTATCAGGAAACTTTCTTATTTCTACTTTAGCGGGTAAAGTGCTCAATTGTTTTGCTACAAGAAAAGCAAGCGATGTATTTGAAGAACCAGAAACTATTACTATTTCGCTCATAAATAAATTATATACTATGTACATTTAAATTTTTTGATAACTTTGCTTTGTTGTATAACTGAATTATAAGCTCCGATTTATGCCCTAATCTATGTGCCCGATCCCCTTTTTCCAATCAACAGGGTTAAGCTATATTCCACTTTAGCCGTTCCTGCTCATCTCCACCATATTATATGTTAACACTTTCATCATTATTTCATTTATTATCCCAGCGTTTGCTATTGATGTGAAGTACTCCCCTATCATCCTCTTTAAGGATGAGAAAACAGTTTCAACCTGCCACCTCTGGCCATATCTGTGATTTTTCTTCCACAATTCAGGATCAGATAGGAACTCCCTCACTGTCTGTGCCCTAATGTATGACCCATTTGATTTGCCTGTAGAATTTATCTTAGGCTTTATAATTGGCTCTGCGCCAATCCTTGCAGCTTCATTGAAGTTTGCTCTTTAATCGTACGCTGAATCTCCATATATCTTACCTATCTTTCCAACATTGTCCCTTGCATCATTTACGAGATCATTAAATTGCCTGCCATCTGCTTCATGCTCTGTCGTTACCTTTACGCTTGTTATTACATGATTGGCCACGTCGTAGGTTATGTGCAGCTTTATCCACCCCCTCCTACTGACTGCCCACTTCTGCCTCAGCCACTCTCCCCTGTTGAATGCCTTTATCCCCGTTGAATCTATTGCTATGTCAACAGGCCCTGCATAATTTACGTTAATTGGAATTCCGAGCTTCTTCTGTCTCCTGCATATCTAGCTGTAGGAAGGTATCTTCGCATTCCACATGCCTCCAAGCAGCTTGGCAAACCCTTCAGTCTGCCTGTATGATAGACCAAAGTATTCCTTGACAGCTAACAGGATCAGTATCAATGCATTTGAATAGCGGTAAGGCATTCCCTCCTTTCCCTTATTCATTTCCTTTAACTGCTTCTCCTGGTCAACAAGCAGACCGTTATCAACGAAAACATTTACCACTTCATTAACTAGCTTTTTATTATAGAGAATTTCTAAAAACACTTACCGTGAAACAGAAATATATGGGCAGGAATGCTATAATCGATTTTATCAATTCGTCAACTTTAGTTGGTTTTATCGTGCATATACCTCTGCCTGCCAAGTAATATCATGAATAATGATAATCCATACGTTAAAATGTACAGGGAAAATTTCCCTCATGGGGAAAGGCTGAATGAAATTAAGAGGCTAATTAAGTGGGACCTGTTCAGGCCGG
>JABEBW010004075.1_pt1 | contig 17923 bp, 19 predicted proteins | sample 7245961 | NCBI WGS metagenome assembly JABEBW01 (sample SAMN14506364, study PRJNA622280) | hot springs metagenome | biome: hot spring [ENVO:00000051]|acidic hot spring [ENVO:00002120]; feature: spring [ENVO:00000027]|sediment [ENVO:00002007]; material: sediment environment [ENVO:01001048]...
ATATTTATGTAATATTAACTTACATTTTAGTTATACTTCCTTCCATTTTTATACTTTTTAGATCCTCAAGGATATTTCTGGAATCTTTGGAGGAGAAAGTACCTGTAAAAAGGGACCTAACGTACCTTTCAGGGGATGAAAGGGAAATTTTTGAACTCATAGAAATGCACGGTGGGAGGATGCTCCAAAACAGAATTGTTAATGAAACAGGCTACACAAAGGTTAAGGTTTCCAGAATCATAACATCACTTGAGAAAAAGGGATTTGTTGAAAAGAAGAGAAAGGGTGTAACAAATGAGATTGTTATAATTAAATGAAACTTGTTTCATTTAAAATTTATCTATTGTTTTGTTCATTTATTTTTCTATGAAAAACGAATGCATTGAAACGTTAAGGGAATATGTGGAGAAAAAAGAACTTACACTGGAACAGCTTGAGGTAATAGCAGATATTTTGAAATTTTTTGAACTCAATAAAACGCAGGATGGAAAAAATTATTGGATGAAATAGATGAAAAAATGTATTTGCGTGAGGGCCAGATATGAAACATATTACAGAAAATTTTTATTAAATGTTTCCGGGTGTATATTTTTCAGGAGGTGATAAAATGAGAAAATCTGTCTTGGTAATAATCGTATTGATTTCAGTGATGGGAATAGTTGGAATATCTCTTGCACATGCAACAAATACAAATCCATACACAACAACACTTAATTCAAACAGTGATCTACAGCAACAGTACCCAAACTACACGGCATCAATAAAGGTTCCCGAGAACATAAGTGATTCAAACCTATCAAAGCTTGCCAAAATAACTCCTGAACAGGCTAACCAATCGGCATTAAAGGCTATTGGTGGTAATGTCACTTCAATATCACTTGAATGCGAGAATGGATATCTTGTTTATTCTGTAACAGTCTCCAAAAACAACACATTATACCAAGTAAAGGTTGATGCTGGAAATGGAAATATACTGCTCATAGAGCAGGGATCTGATCTTTCAGATGAACATTCTGAATAAATCTTTTTCTCTATTTTTTTAATAGTACTTACTGTATTTGTAAAGAAGATCAATGAGCTTTTTTGAAAGTTCCTCCGAAATTATACCTTCATTTTTTTTCTTTATTATAAATTCTTTGGCACTGTTGAGATCTATTTTTGCAAACTTTGAATAAATACTTCCATAGATAGATCCTCTCAAGCTTTCATCTAGATCTTTTACAAGCTCTCCCAATAGGTATCTGAACTCATCGTTTTTTGACATATCAAGTTTTTTTCTCTTTTTTGGTTCCTGCATCTAGCAACAAGATTTATTGCATGATTTAAACTTTTCTGATAAAAATGTCAATAACAATATGCCAGATATGTGGTGCATACGATTTCAAAACATGGAATCTCTTTATTTCAAATTTTACGCTATTGAAAATATTATTTATGGTTTCATCTTTGTTTTTCAGTTCATCGGTTGTCCAGGTATCATGGAAATGTATTATGCCCTCGTCCTTTAAAATTTCAAGGGCCTTTGGAACAAACTCCCTTGTGTGAACATAACCCATTATTATTCTATCAGCGTAGTTTTTAATATTAAGATCCCTGTTATCACCAAGAACAGGTCTGATCTTAACATTGTTCAATTTAATATTTTCATTCAAATATATGTATGCTACTTCATTTTTTTCACATGCTATAATTTCATTGGGTTTTCCGTATTTTGCCAGGGGTATTGAAAAATAACCAATTCCTGCAAACATATCAACAATTTTTTCATTTTCAACATTTATTTTTGACATCCTTATCCTTTCATCAACATTTCCCGAAGAAAACATAATCTTGGAGGCATCAAATTTATAATAAATGCCATTTTCAACATGTATTGTTTCTGCATCCATTCCATAGATGAATTCAACATCGGGAATCCTTAATTCACCATACACACCTTTGTAATTTAAAACACTCTTTGCCTTCAGAACATCCGCGAAGGCTTTTCCAATTTTGTACCTATGCTCATAAATTTCCGAGGGAATATTTATTATCACAACATCTCCAAATTTTTCCCATTTGTTTTTAAGCAATTTTTTTCCTTCAAAATCGAGCTTTTCAAGAACAAGATCAAAGGGTGTTTTCCTTCTTTTTCTTTTTACGCCATCAATTTCAACAATATCGTAACCAATATCAATTTTATATCTTAATGGAAAATATACAAATCCATCTGAAGGAAATATTGAGTAATCTGGATGAAGTAAATTATTTTCCAGCAGTTTCAATCGTATTTTCTCTGCGTCTAATTTAGGAACCCTTAAATAAATCATTGTGGAAAGCATTTAACAAAACATTTATATGAAATTTCTCCATTAGGGATTTAAGGTGATTATAATGCCCCAGAAACCAGTTGTTGATGAATCAACATGCATTGCGTGTGGAATTTGCGCATCTGTTTGCCCGGCTAACCCGGTAGTGTTCACAATTGAAAATGTGAGTAAGGTTGTGCATCCAGAAGCATGCATTGATGGATGTACTGAATGCCAGACGAACTGCCCAACGGGATCCATCACGATACAGAAGCTCTGATCATAAATATATTAACATTTTATCATATCCTGTATCAATAACTTTACCTTTTTTATCAAACACTTTTTCTCTTTTGATTTTAAAGTAATCCTTTGTTATTTTTATTCCATTGAAATCAATGCCTTTTTCAAGTTCCTGAGGATCAACCTTTTCAATTAAATCCAAAAATTCTTTCAATTTATCCCTTAAAATTGGTCCAAGTTTTGATAGATCAGGAATAACAACAGTTTTTTCTTTCATATCCATTTTTTCGGTTATTTCAATCTTTTTTATGTTCAGGGATCCAGAAATAACATCCATCATTTTTTTGAATAGTTCAGTTTTTTCGGTGATAATTTTTGCACTTTCAATCTGCCTTATGCTGTTCTCTATTTTAAAACTCCTTCCTTTTATTATCAGCTCCTTGACCCTTTCACCTTCCATTGCATCACCCTCAAGAACAGGTTCAGGCCAGGATTCCAAATGTATCGATATCTTTTTCTCATACTTTGAGAAAATCCTGTGATACATTTCCTCTGTTATGTGCGGAAGAATCGGTGCAAATAGCTTTAATAGACCTAAATAAACATGGTAAACAACTGCCTTTGTTTCATTATGATCTTTTATCCTATACTTTATGATTTCAATGTATTCATCCGCAAAGGTATGCCAGAAGAAATCCTCAATCTCCCTTATTGCTCTATCATACCTGTAATCATCCATAAGTGATGTTACACTTTTAACCATCTCTGAATATCTTATCAGAAGCCATCTGTTTATCAGATCCTCATATGTTAGATCATATTTTCCATTAACATGCATTTCAACAAATTTTCCGAGGTTATATAATTTTGTTATTAACCTTTTACCATGAACAACCTCCCTTCTTCTGAATGGTGTATCCTCACCTATTGTGCATGTTGCCGCAAAATACCTGAAGGCATCCGTTCCATATTCATCAATAATTTTCAAGGGATCAACAACATTTCCCCAGGAGGCGTGCATGGGCCTTCCATCTTCTGCGAGAATATGGCCGTCTATGAAAATATCCTTCCATGGTTCAATGCCCGTTACAATTTTACACCTTACAATGGAATAGAAAGCCCAGGTTCTTATTATGTCATGCGCCTGGGGTCTTAAACTCATTGGATAGAGTTTTTTGAATTTTTCATCATCCCTGTACAGAAATGCATTGTAAAGTGGAGAAATGGATGAATCAACCCAGGTATCAAATACTTCATCGCTTCCTGTGAGTTCGGATCCACATATTGGGCATTTTTCGTATGGTGGCTTGTCAACTAGAGGATCTATGTAACCGTCTTTTTTTAGAAGGTCCTCTTTTTTTGGAAAGACAGAATGTCCATTCTTGCAGATCCAGACAGGGATGGGTGTTGCAAAGTATCTCTGTCTTGAAACGACCCAGTCCCACTCAATGCTATTTACCCATTCATCAAGCCTCTTTTTCATAAAATCTGGTATCCATTTAAGTTTGTTTGCGCTCTCAAGAATTTCATTTTTTAGATCCACAGTTTTTATGAACCATTGTTCCTTGTTTATTATTTCAAGCGGCGTGCCGCATCTCCAGCATGTTCCAACGCTATGTTCCAGATCATCAATTTTTGTTATTCTTCCATCCTTTTTAAGATCTTCAACAATGTTTTTTCTTGCCTCCTCTACAAACATTCCTTTATATTTACCGCCAATTTCGGTTAATCTTCCATTTTCATCAACACTTCTTATTATTTCCATTCCATGCTTCTTTATTAACTTTAGATCATTCTTATCACCTATTGAACATACCATTTCTATTCCAGTGCCAAATGTGGGGTCCACATCCTCATCACCAAAGATGGGTATTTTCCTGTTAAATATTGGAAGTATTGCATATTTTCCCTCTAAGTTTTTGTATCTTTGGTCATTTTTGTTGTATGAGAGGAATAAACAGGCAGGTATAAGTTCAGGCCTTGTTGTTGCAATTGTTACTTTTCCACCATCTTCCAGGTTAAAAATAATATAATACAGATTAGTTTTTCTTGTATCGTAAACAACTTCTGATTCAGCTATTGCTGTACCACACCTTGGACACCAGTTTACTGGATGTAAACCTCTGTAGACAAGACCCTTCTGCACGGTATCCAAAAATGTTAATTGTGTAATTTTTCTGTAGTATGGTGCATCAGTTTGATAATAGATCGATGGATCCATTGATTCACCAAGTATTTTGAACTGCTGAGTCATTATATCAATTTTTGAGTTAGCAAAATCTTCACACAGTTTAACGAATTCCTGCCTTGGTAGATCCCTCATTCTTATCTTGTGTAACTTTTCCACATTTACCTCTATTGGCATACCATTAACATCGTAGCATAAAGGAAAGAAAACATTGTAACCACGCATTCTCTTGTATCTTGCTATGAAATCTATATGCGTATAATGTGTTGCATGTCCAAGGTGAAGGGCACCGCTTGCGTACCTTGGTGGATTGTCAATTGAAAAAACATCCTTATCCGATGAGAAATCGAACCTGTATATTTTTTCCTTTTCCCAGAAATCCTGCCATTTTTTCTCTGTTTCCTTAGGATCGTAGGTCATTGAAATTGTTATAGGAAAACATAATAAAAACTTTTTTAAGTTTATTTTAATTACCGCAACCATGGATGCATACATTGTTTCTGCTGTCAGAACACCAATAGCGAAGTATGGTAAATCTTTTGTTAATGTTCCTGCCCAAGAACTTGGTAGAATTGCAATAAACGAAGCAATAAAAAGGGCTGGAATAGACATGGAAATTGTTGATGAGGTCATTATGGGAAATGTTCTACAGTGCGGTTTGGGACAGAACCCTGCAAGGCAGAGTGCTCTAAAGGCCGGATTCCCATACAAAATAGCAGCATTTACCGTAAACAAAGTTTGTGGATCAGGCCTTAAAGCTGTAATGCTCGCAGCACAATCAATCAGGGCCAATGATAATCATGTTGTACTGGCTGGTGGAATGGAGAATATGAGCCAGGCACCATATTATGTTAAGGGTGTGAGGTTTGGATTGAAGTATGATAACACCTTGCTCTTCGATGGAATGGTGATGGATGGTCTCTGGGATGCGTATTACAATGTACATATGATAAAGACAGGTGAAGTTATAGCTGAAAAGTATAAACTAACAAGGGAGGAGATCGATCTTTTCGCATATCAATCGCATATGAAGGCAAAGGAGGCTAGGGACAGTGGAAGGTTTGGAAAGGAAATAGTTCCAGTTCCTATCGAGAATGGCATTGTGATTAACGATGAAGGTATAAGGGACGATACAAATCCTGAAAAACTTGCAAAATTGAAACCTGTTCTCAAGGATGGAAAGTTTGTTACAGCAGGAAATGCATCTCAGCTCAGCGATGGTGCTTCCGCTGTTGTTGTAATGAGCGAGAAAAAAATTGATGAATTGGGAATCAAACCCATGGCAAAAATTATATCATATAACACTGTTGGTGTTGATCCTCTCTATGTTATGGAGGCACCGATTTTTGGTGTAAGAGAACTGTTAAAAAATGTTAAAATGGATATTGATGAAATAGATCTTTTTGAGCATAATGAAGCATACGCATCTGCAAGCGTTGCTGTGAGAAAAACACTGAACATACCTGAAAATAAATTCAACATCCATGGAGGGGCAGTTGCACTCGGTCATCCCATAGGTGCAAGCGGTGCAAGAGTCCTGACCACACTTCTCTATTCTCTTAAAGAAAAAAATTTAAGGTATGGTATTGCAACACTCTGCCTTGGCGGTGGGAATGCTGTAACCATGCTTGTTGAAAATATGAGGTGATGAATATGAAGGTGAGTGTTTTTGGATCCGGAACAATGGGAAGAGGAATAGCACAGGTATTTGCAATGTATGGTCATGATGTAACAATGGTAGATGTGGAGGAAAAATTTCTGAAGAATGCAATGGAAAACATAGAGAAAAGCCTTAAAAAATTGAAGGAGAAAGATCAGATTAAGGAAAATGTTGAAGATATACTTAAAAGAATAAAACCAACTTTGGAATACAGTGAAACAAAGGATTCTGAATTCGTTGTTGAGGCAATTGTTGAAAAGTTTGATCTTAAATGTGATCTTTTTAAAAAACTTGATGAATTACTTGATAAGAATGTGATAATTGCAACAAACACATCATCCATATCAATCACAAAGCTAGCATCCTGCACAAAAAGGGCAGAAAAATTTGTTGGAATGCACTTTTTCAATCCTGTTCCAATAATGAGACTTGTTGAGGTTGTAAGGGGATATTCAACATCCAAGGAAACAGTTGATTTTGTTTTTGATCTTTCAAAGAAGCTTGGTAAGGTACCTGTGGTTGTTGAGGATTATCCAGGTTTTGTTGCAAACAGAATTCTTATGCCATTCATCAATGAAGCAATATATGCGTTGATGGAAAATGTTGCATCAAAGGAGAGCATTGATACTGTTGCAAAACTTGGACTTAACCATCCCATGGGACCTCTTGAACTTGCAGATTTTATAGGCCTTGATGTGTGTCTTGATATAATGAACGTCCTCTATGAGGATCTTGGAGATCCAAAGTACAGGCCTGCACCCTTATTGAAAAAAATGGTCGCAGCGGGTAAGCTTGGAAGGAAAACGGGTGAGGGCTTTTATAAATATTAAATTTCAACTATTTTTCCATCCCTTATAATTTTTTCAATAAGATTCACACCAAAATGGTAGGCAAAATGTGTGTAGGAAGGGATATCTGCAATAATTATATTTGCAGGTCTTCCAACAGCAATGGATCCATGTTTATCATGTATATCGAGAGAATAGGCTGAGTTGAAAGTTACAGCGGAAATAGCCTCTTCAATGGTCATTTTCATTTGTGTAACAGCAAGTGTTATTATTTCCTGTAAGTTCTCCGTGTAACAGTTTGGATTGAGATCCGTTCCCAGGGCCACGGGTATATTGTTTTCAATCATCAACCTTGCATTGGCATACTTCTTCTGTAAAAGCATAAATGGAGTTCCGGGAAGGAGAATAAAAACTGTATTTTTGTTTGATAAGGATCTTAAAATTGTTTTTGGTGTTTTAAGTGCATGATCTATGCTTTTAAAATCCATTTTTAATGCAAGGGAAGAACAGCCAATGTATTCAATCTCATCAGCATGAATTCTTAACTTCATACCATATTTCTTTGCATTTGAAAGAAAAAGTTTTGTTTCTTCCCTGTTGAATGCGATGGAATCACAGAAAATATCGGCAAACTTTGCCTTTTTTGATATAACATCCATCTTTTCTATTATTTCTTTAATGTATTCTGATCTTTCTTTATCTTCAGGTGGAAAATGTAAAAGGAATGTTGGTATTAAGTCTATTGGGAATTTTCTTCCAAGCTCATTTATCATATCAAGAAGCATGATCTCTTTATCAACATTTATACCATAGCCCGATTTTGCTTCCGCTGCAAGGGTTCCATGCTCAATCATCCTCTTTATTCTTTTTGACGATTGTTCAAAAATTTCATCATAGGATGATTCATTTGTCATTTTTACAGTGTATTTAATACCACCACCCATTTTTGTTATTTCCTCATAACTCAACCCTTTTAATTTTAAATAAAATTCAAAATCCCTGTAGCCTGCAAAAACAGGATGTGTGTGGGGATCGACAAAGCCTGGTAAAACTACTTTCCCTTTTGCATCTATTGTTTCATAACTTCCTTGTGGTTTTTCTCTTGATATTTTAACAATTATACCATTATCTATCCATATGTTCCCTTTTTCAATTATGCCTAAATCCTGCATCTCTTTGCCCTTTTTTGGGCCTGTGGAACCCTCTGGAATTGTTAGAATTTGATTTGCATTTTCAATGACTATCATGCTCTATGATTTTGAATATTTCCTCTTTATTCTTTTCAAATTTTTCTCTTGATATTTTGTTCCAGTTGTTTCCCTCTGGATCTATGGAAACAATCAATGGCCCGAAGTTTTCAGCATCGAATATCCAAATGGCTTCAGGTGATCCAAGTTCTTCAAGGAAGTAAACGTTCTCTACCTTTTTGAAACTTTTTGCCGCAAGTGCTCCTGCTCCTCCGGTGTAAGTTGCGTATATCCCTTTTACTTTTTTTAGTGCGTTTGCTGTTCTGTCGAACATACCACCCTTTCCAACTATGAACCTTACTCCATAGATCTCTATTATTTTATCCTCAAAAAGATCCATCCTTGATGATGTTGTAGGACCAGCTGATAGGACCTTCCATTCATTTTTCTCTTTTTTCACAACCGGTCCGCAGTGGTACATCACCATATCCTTTGGATCAAATGGCAACTTTTTATTTTTCTCATGGTATTCTAGCATAAGTTGGTGCGCTTCATCCCTCGCAGTGAAAACTTTTCCAGTTACAAATACTACATCACCCATCTTCAACTTTTCGAGTAAATTAAAATCCTCAGGTATTTTTAGATTGTAAATCATTGTTCCACCTCCACGTTCCCGTTTGCGTATATGTGAATATTTGCCCTTCTATCAGCCCAGCACTGAACAATCACACCAACGGGAAGTGTTGCGGGATGCCTGTATGCATATTCAACATGAACATCAATAACAGAATATTTTCCACCCCATCCCATTGTTCCCACATCCGTTTTATTCAAAAGATCCAAAAGTTCAAGTTCAAGGTTTGCAACAATTTCCTCCTCATGTCTTTTTCCAAGTGGCCTCAAAAGTGATTTTTTTGCAAGGTTAAGTGAAAGATCAGCTGCTCCACCAATTCCAACACCAACAATAGTGGGCGGACATGGATTTGCACCTGCTTTAACAACTGTATCAACAACAAACTTTTTCACACCTTTAATACCTTCCCCGGGCTTAAGCATAGCGAGTGCGCTCGCATTTTCAGATCCACCTCCCTTTGGCAAAATGTAAACAATGGCATCATCGCCTTCCCTTAGATCCCAATGTACATAGGGTATGAACCTTCCTATGTTGTTCCCAGGATTTTTTCCAGTGAAAGGATGAACAGCATTGGGTCTTATATAATATAATTCTGTTGCCCTCCCTACAGAATTTTTTATTGCATTCACAAGTTCATTTTTGTATGGAAAATCAAAGCCCATATCAACAAAGAATGTTTGCGTACCGGTATCCTGACATATTGGCAATTTCTTTTCCCTTGCATATTCAACGTTGTCAATTATGGATTTTAACTGTGATTTGGAAACTTCATTTTCCTCATTTTTGTAAATATGGAAAAGATGGTTGTAAACATCCTCAGGTATTGTTGTTTCTGCAAGTTTAATACCTTCCAGAATCTTTTCTTCAAGATCCATAATATTAAAACGAATTGACATTTATAAAACTTTTTAGGAAGATAGTTTTGTAAAACCTGAAAAAATGAGCAAAATTTTTAGCTTTAAAAACATCCTTATGATATAGGCTATAATCTTTTGTATAGCACAATATTTGCTATTGATTTCTAATATTCAATGATTTCGGGACAGTACAACAAATGTTAAGAATCGAAAAATATTTGCTTATAAAGCTGTGAATTTTTTATTTTCAAAATAGGTATTATAATCTTAACTTTGGCGCAGGAAAGTTAAAGGTAACTTGAAAGATTTAAATTTTAAAAAATTATTACAGAAAATATTGAAACAGCTATCGGATCCTGAAAAGGTCGTTGCAACGGTATCCATTTTAGTTTTCTTTAGATCATTTTCCTATGGATCGCTCATGTCATTCATTGTTTTGTATTTAACAAGCATAATGAATGTACCATTGACCATAGCTGGAATCTATTTGCTAATTTCAGGACTGATCGGTGCATTTTTTCAGATGATATCGGGAGTATTATCTGATATCTATGGAAGAAGAAGGATAATGTTTAATGGTCAGATTTTGCAGGGGATATCTTTTATCTTTCTCGGCATTGGCCTGTACTTGAAAAATTTGATTTTAATCGTTTTTCTTTTAATATTTCAGAACATTGCATCGAGTCTTGTCTATTCTTCAACAAATGCAATCATTGCTGATTTTCTCCCTCCAGAATTAAGGTTCAAGGGTTATGCATATCAGAGAGCATCCGCCAACTTTGGTTGGGGTATTGGTCCTGCAATAGGTGGTTTTCTATTTTCCCACAATTTTTACGTTTACGCATTCATTGTGATTGGAATTTTCCTTATCTTTTTTATATTTTTAATAAATAGATTGCCAGATATTTATAAATCATCAGGTAATTTTACATTCTCGGATATAACAAGTTCTCTGAGGGATATTAAATTTACGATTTACTGTCTTGCGGGTTTTATAAGTTTTATGATTTTTGGTCAGTTGACGAGCACATACCCTGTTTACGAAACAAATGTGAACAATATATCAACGGATTTAATTGGTCTTACTTGGACTATGAATGGTTTTATGGTAGCAGGTTTGCAGGTTTTCTTTGCCAAATTCGCAAAAATTAAAAATGCTTACAAATTTCTCGAATTTGGAATAATCATTTATGGTTTTGGATACTTCATGTTTTCATTCAATCCAACAGTTCTATGGCTTTTCATTTCCATGCTTGTAATAACAATGGGAGAAATCATATACTCATCAACGGCAACTGCAACAGCTCTGAACATGGCAAATGAAAAAAACCGCGGTAAATATGCAGGGACATTTGGTTTCTTCACAAGCATTGGAAGATCCTCGGGACCTTTTTATGGTGGTATTATATTTTCACTTTACTTTTCATACTTTGACAGGTGGTTTTTAATATTTTTAACAGCAATTATTGCATCTTTACTTTACTTCTCTGTTGAAAAAAGAAAAGATTCACATTAAATTTTTTCATTCTTGGCCTTTAACGAACTTTTAAATGGCAATTCCATTTTCTACTTTTTTGTAAAAATATATTAACCAAAACTTATTCCTCCAAAACATGGACAATATATACAATTATGAATCATTACTTAAAAAGGCAAAACAGGAAGTTCCTTCACCAACTTCATCAGGTGAAAGATTCCAGTTACCTGAAGCTGAGATTATAATAGAAGGTAAAAACACAATATTCAGAAATTTTATGGATTTCTGTAAGAAGCTTGACAGGGATCCTCAGCATTTTTCAAAATTTCTGTTCAGGGAACTTGGTACTGCAGGGGTGATACAGAATGAAAGGCTTGTTTTTAAAGGGCGTGTTCCTGCACAGTCCATAAAGGATAGAATAAATCAGTATATCAAAACCTATGTCCTTTGCTATGAATGTGGAAGCCCAGATACCATTTTAAAGAAAGAGGACAGGGTTGAAATACTTGTTTGCAAAGCATGTGGTGCAACAAGACCTGTTACAGCACATGTGGAAATCAGGGTTCAGGAAGTGAAAGTGGAAGAAGGTAAGGTTTACGAAGTTGAGATCATAGATATAAGCAGAGATGGTGATGGAATTGGAAAAATTGGATCCTACACAATCTATGTTCCTAAGGCTAAAAAGGGGCAGAAAATTAAGGTTAAAATAGAGAAAATCAAGAAGAATATAGCTTTTGGGAGTATTGTGGGGTGATTGTATGAAGGATCTTTCAGAATTGATAAAGAGGGAAATAAACACCCCCTCCCCAATCAGAGAAATAATGAAGATGGCTGAAAGAAACAACATAATAAACATGGGCCTGAACCCGGATGATGTGATTTCATTTGCTGGCGGGTGGGTTGACCACCTTGCACCTGAAGATCTTAGAACCATATACGGTGAAATAGCAGGGGATTTGAAGGAATTTCATAAATCAGGTGGGTATTCACCAACAAGCGGATTTGATGAAACAAAGGATGCTGTTGCTGAATTTGAAAAAACTTTATTCAATGAAAAGCTTGAAAAAGAAAACATAATAATAGGTGGATCAAGCTCCCAGATGACCATGGATCTCTTCAGGGTACTCTTAAATAAAAATGATAGAATTATTTTGCCAGATCCCACATATGCGAATTATTTTGGACAGATAAGGTTTGTTTCAGATACCATTAAAATTGAAAGTGTGCAATTTCTAAATGAAGAATGGAAATTTCTTGAAAATAAAAGGGAAACGCTTGAAAGAATCGGAGAGCTTTTTAAGGAAAATGATGTTAAGGCCATGTTGGTTGCATCACCAGACAATCCAACAAGCCAGATATTGCCCCATGATTTTGTAAAGGAGATAATAAAAATGGGTCTGGACACAGGTACATATGTTATATTTGATTTTGCATACAAAACACAGTATTTCTCAGAAATACCCGAGTACTTTTCATATTCACCCTTGAATTATGAAAATATTATTGCAATACACTCAAACAGCAAATGGGACAGGGGTTTGGGGAGAAGAATGGGCTGGGTCGAGGCAGATGAGGAAATAGTGAAAGCCATGGAAAGGGCACAGCAGGTATCAATTCTTTGCCCTGATACTCTCCATCAAATGGCCTTTACCGCCTATGTAAAAAAATCCGGAAAATCCATTAAAAAATATGTTGATGATGTAAGATTTGATTATAAAAAAGCTGCACTTGAAACAGTATCATCTATAAAGGAATTCCTTGGTTTCAGGTACCTTGAACCCCAGGGTGGATTATATGTTTCAGCTGATGTGGGAATGGATTCAGATCGTTTTGTTGTCGATGTTATGAAGAACACAGGTGTTTTATTTGTTCCCGGGAAGGGGTTTGGAAAATCTATGGAAAAGGGTATAAGGATCTCCTATGGCCCTTTGGTCAGGGATAAATCTAAAATTAGAGAAGGAATCGGGAGAGTGGGGAAGTATTTGAATGGTAGAGGTAATAGTTGATACAAATGCTTTTTTCATTCCTTTTCAGCTGAAGATAAGAATTGAAGATGAACTTGAAAGGTTGTTTGGAAAAGTTGAAATAATTGTTCCAGAATCTGTAATAAAGGAACTCTATAACCTATCAAAGACAAACATAATGGCGAGAGCAGCTTTAAGGTATGCAATGAACTTCAGAATCGTAAAAAGTGAAGGAAATGGTGATAGAGCCATAATAAACCTTGCCATTAAGACCGGTTATCCTGTATTCACTAACGATAAAAAACTTAAAAGGATACTTAAGGCTCATGGAATAAAGGTAATACAACCAAGAGGAATGAAAAGGCTTGAGGTAATATGAAGGATTATGAAATTTCATTTCTTCTAAAAAATCTCGCCCTGAAGGGTGCAATGTTTAAGTATATTACAATAAAAACAGGTGCATTTGGAGCTGAATACGGTATGAGTCAGCAGAGTTCTTCAAGAAAACTTTCAATTCTTGAAGAGATGGGTTACATTGAAAGGATCCAGTTGAAAAATGGGTTCAAGATTAAACTCACAGATAAGGGGATTGAGAAAGTTATTGAAGACATAAAAACATACAGGGAAATTGAAAAATTTTTGCAGGAGATTGAGGTAAAGGGTAAGATTGTTGGAGGAACTGGTGAAGGATCATATTACATGACAAAGGCCGGTTATGTAAATCAGATAAAAGAAATATTCAATTTTATCCCGTATCCCGGAACACTTAACATTGAGCTTGATGGTGAAAATTTGAACAAGATAGAATATTTAAAATTACACTCAAAAATTGTTCTTAATGAATTTTCAGATGAGGGAAGAACATTCGGTAAGGTATATGTGCATAGGGGAAAGATGGATCATGTTGATGTGTATGTAATTTTTCCTGAGAGAAGCCATTATAGAAATGTCATTGAGATAATCGCTGATAGGAACCTAAGAAAAGAACTTGGCCTTATGGATGGAATGGAAGTATCTTTGAAAATTTTCCCCGAGGTCTAAATAATATTCTGAATGATCTCCTTTGAATCCATTTCCCTTTCACAGTACTTGCATTTTATCCTTATGGGATCTGTGGAAACAACCATAAATTCTGGTGATACAGGCTCCCTAGCATTTGTCACACAGGATGGATTTGCACATTTAACTATTCCAACAATTTCAGATGGTGGTGAAACCCTGTGTTTCTCTATGACCTCATACTCTTTAATAATGTTTACTGTTGCATTTGGAGCGATTAGTGCGATTTTTGCAAGTTCTTTGTCTGCGAGATACCTGTCTTCAATTTTTACAATATCCTTGAAACCGGTCTTTTTACTTGGTACATGTATGCCTATGCTAACGGTTGTTTTTACATTTTCTTCTAAACCAAGTATTTTCATTACCTTTAATGCCATGCCTGGTGGTATATGATCAAGAACTGTTCCATTCCTAATTTTTTCAATTCTTAGTTCTTTTTCTGTCATTATCTCTCCCCCAAAACCATACTAAGTATTGCCATCCTTATTGGCAGACCGTTGAATGCCTGTTCGAAATATTTTGCATGGGGCGTATAATCAACCTCCGGTGCAATCTCATCAACCCTTGGAAGTGGATGCATTATTATCAGATCCTTCTTTCCATGTTCAAGGATATCGAGATCAATTCTATAAGAACCTGCGATCTTCATATATTCGTTTATGTCAGGGAATCTCTCCTTCTGTATCCTTGTGGTGTAAATTACATCTAATTCTTGTATAACATCCATTAGATTATTATGAACCCTTGGTTTTGTTTTTAAGGAAATTTCCCTCATTATGTGTTCAGGCATCTCCAGACCCTTTGGAGAAATGAGATAAATGTTTGATCCCAGATCCGATAGTGCTAGAGCGAGAGAATGGACGGTCCTTCCATATTTCAAATCACCAAGCAAACCTATGTTGAGACCTTCAAATTTACCCAGGTTTGACCATATTGTGAAAAGATCAAGCAATGTCTGTGTTGGATGCTGTCCTGCCCCATCACCTGCATTTATTACTGGGTGATCTGCAAATTTGCTTGCAAGTCTTGCTGCACCTTCGTAACTGTGCCTTATAACAATGACATCAGCATATGAATCAACCATCCTGATTGTATCTGCCAGCGTCTCACCCTTTGAAACAGAACTGTATTTTGGGTCAAAAAATGTTATAACATTTCCTCCAAGCTTGTACATTGCACTTTCAAAGGAGAACTTTGTCCTTGTGCTTGGTTCAAAGAAAAGGGTTGCAAGTATTCTGCCCTTTAAAATGTCTATTCCTTTCCCTTTTGCAACAGGGATCATTTCCTTTGCAACACTAAAAATCTCAAATATTTCATCCTTTGTCAGGTCCCTAATTGATATGATATCCTTTCCTGATAACATCAAAATTAAATGGTTATTCCATAATTAAATTTTTCCTTTATCTACAGACTCTCCGCATGTCTGACTGATGTTAGATAAAGATAAGAAGGAAGTTATTTTTTAGTTTATGAACAATGGAAAGAGTGCAAAAATATTTGTTTTTAAATTTGAAAAATTTAAAAATAGAAATCAAAAAATAATTATGTTGGAATTTAAAAGATGAAATGGTGGGAAAACACTGTTGAGAGACAGATATCTTCTTATTCTTTTTTTAAATAGGACGTTTATAAAATTAGATAAGAATAAAATCGTGACTTGATAAAATATACTTAACAATCGCCCTAACAAAAAATAAGAAAAAAATTGAAAATTTTATTGTGAAACCGCAGAAATGTCATACACAGGAATATTAAACTCTCCTGTTGTAGTAGCTCCGCTGCTGCTGGTTATTATAGCTAAGGGAGCGTTGTTTGTTATGAACTTCAGCTCCAGACTATTTGGTGACCCGAGTGGGTTTTCCAGAGAGATCGACCCTGAAAAGACACCGGTCACTTGTGACGAAACAGCTCCATAAATTGCAGAAGGGACACCCGTAGATGTAAGGACATCGTTTGCTAGATCAGTCCATCCTGATCCAGGATTCCACCCATCTGCAAGAGCTATAATTGCAATTTCACTGAGCCCAAGTCCGATGATTGAGTAAATGTATGGCCAGATGTTGGTGGCGGAAGAGCTTATGCTGTCTTCAATTGTGCACCATTGTACCGCCTCCCCGTTGGTCATATTGTAGTACGCAGTCTTGTAATTAATGGATGTGAATAAGTGTTTGACCAGGTTTTCAGGTTCCAATAGTGACCATGTACTTCCCCATGTGAGATTCATATATCCCATCTGGAACTGGTTAGTGTTCACTATGTTGAGAGATGCAAATTCTGTTATGCTCTGGATGTTATTTGTTGGGAGCCACCCACTTACTCCCGAGTTCTGGTACAGTTGGTAGACATCTATTATTGTGGCACCCACTACATAAAGCATAACACCATTCGGTGCACCATCCTTAACAGGAAGAGCGCTATAAACGGCGCTCCCGGTCACCCCATGACCGTTGACAATAGGTAATTCATACGAACTTCCATTCAGGATAGACCACGAATAAGTCCCATTTAGGTAAGCGCACTCTCCAGGATGTAAGTATGGTGCTTGACCAATGTCGCCCAAGGCTACGGCAATATCTATTTCCTCGTTGTTGTTTTGAAGTATTGAGTTGTTTGCCCATGCTAATGGTATGGGGTAATTGCTGAAAGTGGACTGTTTTTTGAGAACCCACATGTAATGCTCGCTTCCTCCAGCTGTGTTCATTGGATTGATATATTGAACTCTGTATCCTTTGAGGGAACTTAGTGATGGATGAGAATTGATGCTTAGACTATAGAGGTGATGGTACCCTTTAATAGAAGTCACCTTCTGGAAAATTCCACCAGGAGAAATGAAGAATGCAGGATTGATTGGGATTATTACCGTGTTGAAGTAAACATAATAGTATGACCCATTTTTGTATAAGTACGATACTAGCATAGTGAGAGAAGTGTTTGCACCAGTGTTGTTTGTTTCCATGAAGTATAGAGTCCAGTTCTCTGCAAGAGAGTAGAAGCTGGCTGAGATGTTTGTAGTTATGTTACCTGTGGAATTGACTACTCCATTGAACAGAGGTGTAACATTGGTGAATGTTTCTACACCTTGGGTGACTGTTGGAGGGTTGTTCATGTACAGTTGAACTGATGCGTTAATCAGTTGTGCTGTTTTATTATTGTGAGTTTGGCCTTGAGATGGCATTATTGATAACTCCAGTCCAGGACCGAGTTCTTTCACAACGATATGACTGTTGTATATGGAAGAAGCTATTACCACAGATGACCCAACAACGATCAGAACGACAGCAATGGCTAGAATTCCCCTCATTTTTGGCAAGTTGATCAACCAATTTGTTATCGTTTTATTTATATATAAACTTTTTTCTCCAGACAAGTGTGTTAACTAATTATTTTATCCATGAGTAAAATATTTAAATCAAATATAAATGGAGGTGTTGGTGATAAAACATGCTAACAAAAAACACCTCCAATAATAATAATGAAAGGAAATATAAAAGAGTTTGGTCAAAGTATAACAGTTCCCTAGTTAAAAGGATAGAAATTCTTTTGGACCTATCTTTTCTAGAAACTTGGGAAAAAGATTT
>JABEBW010004076.1_pt1 | contig 17868 bp, 23 predicted proteins | sample 7245961 | NCBI WGS metagenome assembly JABEBW01 (sample SAMN14506364, study PRJNA622280) | hot springs metagenome | biome: hot spring [ENVO:00000051]|acidic hot spring [ENVO:00002120]; feature: spring [ENVO:00000027]|sediment [ENVO:00002007]; material: sediment environment [ENVO:01001048]...
GACTAATTATAATAAAATATAATTATATAAATTTGTCTTCTCTTATTCCTCCCTTTAGGAAGGGGACTTTTCGCTGATAATGTTAAAAATTTTAAATAAAAATTGACATTTTTTAAAAATTAGACATGAATATTTTTTTATAATGCATATGTAATTACAAACCATGCAAAGAGAAGAAGTATCCAAAATAATAAAAAAGGAAAACATAAAATTCCTTCAGATGCAGTTTATGGATATTATCGGAAACGTGAAAACTGTTATTGTACCAAGCGATAAATTTGACAAAGCCATGGACGATGGTGTTTTATTCGATGGGTCAAGTGTTGTTGGTTATGCAACAATAGAGGAATCGGATATGAGGGGTATACCTGACCTTAACACCTTTCAGATCTTACCATGGTATGATGGAAATGCAAAAACGGCCAGGATAATATGTGATATTCATACATCAAACGGTGAACAGTTTATTGGTGATCCAAGATGGGTTCTTAAGAATATGATAAAGAAAGCGAATGAAATGGATTATGGTTATTTTACAGGCCCGGAATTCGAGTTTTTCCTTTTTAAGGTGAACGAGAACGGTGAACCTGTTCCCATTCCCAACGATAGGGGAGGATATTTTGATTATACACCAATAGATCAGGCTGAGGCAATAAAGAAAGAGATTGTTATGTATCTGGACATGATGGGTTATGATCCAGAGGCATTTCATCATGAGGTTGCTCCGGGACAGCATGAAATTGATCTGAGGTATTCTGATGCTCTTACGATGGCTGACAGAATAATGACTCTGAAATCATTGATCAAAAGCATAGCAATGAAACATGGCCTTTTTGCGAGTTTTATGCCCAAACCCATTTATGGAGTTAATGGTTCCGGCATGCATGTTCATCAGAGTTTAATGTCACTGGATCAGAGTAAAAATTACTTTTATGATGAAAATGCAAAATTTCAGCTCAGTGAAACTGCCCTATATTTCATTGGCGGTCTTATCAAGTATGCAAAGGAAACAGCCGCAATACTCAACTCATCTGTGAATTCATACAAAAGGCTTGTTCCGGGTTATGAGGCACCTGTATACATATCCTGGGCTAATAAAAACAGGAGCGCAATGATAAGGATACCGCAGGGCAGAGGTTTGAAAACAAGGCTTGAACTGAGAAATCCAGATCCGGCTGGGAATCCTTATCTGCAATTTGCCGTTATGCTCAGTGCAGGATTAATGGGAATAAAAAATAAAATTGAGCCCCCAGAGCCTGTTGAAAAAGATATATATCATCTTTCACCAGGTGAAAGGGAAAAACTGGGAATTAAAAGTCTTCCGGGATCTTTGGGCGAGGCACTTGAGTATTTCAGAAAAAGCGATTTAATGAAGGAAACCCTTGGCGATCATATTTTCAACCATTTCTACATAGTAAAAAACAGGGAGGTTGAGTATTTCAGGGCTGAGGTAACAGAATGGGAGATAAAAAAATTGTTACCAGTACTATAACACAAAAATTTTAAACCTTTTTTATTTTTTATTGTTATGATACTCTCAGATTCCTCAATAATGGAATTGATAAAGAATGGTAAACTTAAAATTGAGAATTTTAAAGAAAATAATCTCACCCCCAACGGTTATGATGTAACAGTTGAGGAATGTTATGTTCCATCCACCGATACTAAAACTGAATATATTCCTTCTTCAACATTCTTTATTGTTTCAACCCAGGAATATTTTTATTTTCCATCAGACCTCATAGGACAGATTTGGATAAGAACAAGCTGGGCAAGGAAAGGAGTCATTTTAAGCTCTGGAATAATAGATGCCGGTTTTGAAGGAAAATTGAATCTGTTTGCCCACACATCGAACAATGATGTAAGAATAATGAAGGGAGAAAGAATTGCCCAGATTATTTTCATAAAACTTGACAGGGAAGCTGAAAAACCTTATGCTTTAAGGTCAGGGCATTATCATAAGCAGGACGGAATATGGCTGAATGAAAAAATTAAATAATAAAAAATCTTTTTGGAGATCAATGAAAATATTCGTTGTAGCAGCTGCGTTCATTGTTATGCTTATGATAATACCAAACGTAAATGCCCAAAGTGAAATCACCTACCCAACAATAACAATTCATATGGTTGATGGAGCAGTTTTTCAGATCACAGATTCCATATGGAAAAATTTGGTATTACCAATATTGTATTCAAAAACTATAACATCATATAACTGGAGTTCAAATTCCAATCACACATACATATTCTTCGATTATAGCCTTAAGGGATTAAATGCATTTGGTGTTCAGTTTATTTTCGCTTTAGAAAGATACAATAATGTCACTTATTCAACAGTTACAGATGCACTCCTTTATGTTAAGAATTTACCATCACTTATACCTGGCTATACCTTTGGACAATTGCTTGATATGGGTGTTCTTCCAGGATTTTCAAATGTATCTATAAACCATGCACAGCAAACACCCTTCTATGTCTCCCCGCCATTCATATTCTTGATTGTAATGATAGCGAGCGTATTCATTCTTTATTTTGTCTTTAATAAAAAATGATAAAAATACCTCTTTATGTTTTATATCTTTCACAGGATGATCCTAAGAAATGTACTGCCAAAAAACTTGAAAGATTCGGTCTTGTAAAACTTTCCACAAAAAATTATCCAAGAAAAAGCATAGTTCTGGATCCAAATTCAGATAAAATTTTAGCATATGATGATACTGAAACTGCCTTATTGCATGGGATCACTGCTGTTGATGGCACTTGGGAAAAGATCGAATCAATATTTTATGGTTTAAAGGGTGAATTTAGAAGACTTCCTTTCCTTGTTCCCGGAAATCCAACAAACTTTGGACATCCCGGAAAGCTTTCGACTGCCGAAGCGTTTTCTGCTGCTCTTTTTATTCTTGGGTTTGAGGATCAGGCTTTGGAAATCATGCAGAAATTTTCCTGGGGTCACACATTCATTGAAATGAACATTGAACTTTTAAAAGCCTACCAAAAGAAAGGAAGGGATGAAATAAGAAGAATAGAGGGCGAAATCATTAATTTTAAATAATATTAAAAGAATATCCTTACGGAATGGTGGAGAAGATCACAGTAAAAACAAAAATACTCGTTTATCTCTCTGATTATCTGAATTTCAAAAACAGATATATTTACCCCTATGAGATTACACAGGAGGGCATTGCAAAAGCTGTTGGAATTACAGTTACACATGTTCCGAGAGAACTTGAGGATCTTCTGAAAAAAGGTCTGGTTGAAGAAATAAAGGGAAGGGTAAAGGATAAGGAAAAGAGAGTGAATGTGTATTTTCTGACACCCACTGGTCTTCTTGAGGTAGAAAAGATCAAGAATGAGGTAGGATCCCTTAAGATTGATTACAATAAGAGAAAGGTGAAGTTAAAAGAAGTTGTTGAAAAATATCGTGAAATGAACTGGTTAGAGGCTTTAGAAATTGCAAAGGAAAACAACAAAAATAATGAAAAGAAAAACTTCATTGAGGGAATTTTAAAAATTGATCTTGTTGACAGAAAAAACGAAATAAAAAGCCTTAAGAAGTGGTTAAAATCAAATTCAAGATATTTGATTGTAAGGGGTGAAAAGGGCTCCGGAAAAACTGCTCTGATTTCAAAGTTCATCTCATTTGCCAGGGATTGGAATGTAATAATGGTCCAGATTGATAACGTTAGTGATCTAAAATGTTTTAAGAATAAACTTCAGAACGTTTTCAATGAAAAGATTGAAAAAATAATGAAAAGAAAAAATCTCATAGTGCTTGATAATTACTCTGATGATAAAAGGGAAATAGTTGATTATTTGATAAGAAAAATGAGCAAAAACAGTAAACTGATAATTTCAACTTCCTCAACATTCACTGAAGATAATTTAGATGGGAAAATTGAAACGCTTTACCTTGACAGTTTAAAAAAAGAATGAAAAAACTACAAAACTTTTATATATTGTGCCTAATAATCAAATGTTATGAACGTACTTGAAATAATAGATCTCTCAGCGGAAATAGATGGAAAGGAAATAATAAAAAATGTTAACTTAAGGATACAGGAGGGTGAAATTCACGCACTCATGGGCCCAAACGGTTCCGGAAAGACAACTCTTGCTCACACAATTATGGGTAACAGGAATTATAAGATAACCAATGGAAAGATAATGTTGAATGGTGAGGATATTACAAATTTACCACCGGATGAGAGGGCAAAAAAAGGTCTTTTTTTAACATTTCAGAACCCCATCGAACTCTCCGGTGTAAAGCTTTTCTCATTTCTAAGAACTGCCCATGGAGTGCACTATCCTGATGACAAAAGGACATTTCAGGAATTTATATCATATATACAGTCAAGGGCAAGAATGCTGAATATGGATACATCACTTTTGAGCAGGAACGTGAATGAGGGATTTTCAGGCGGTGAGAGAAAAAAATCTGAAATATTACAGCTTGCAGTCTTAAAACCAAAATTTGCAATAGTGGATGAAATAGATTCTGGTCTGGATGTTGATGCATTGGAAGCTGTGGCAAAAACTATAGAAGAGATAATGAAAAATGAATATAAACTTGGCATAATGCTCATCACTCATTACCAAAGAATTTTAAAGTATCTTAAACCTGATTTTGTTCATGTTATGATGAACGGGAAAATAGTGATGTCTGGCGACTATAATCTTGCTCTTAAGATTGAAGAGAGTGGTTATGAATGGATAAAGAACAGGAGTTGAACATTAAACAGGAGGAATATTCTTTCGTTACAAAGGCAAAGTATCCACACGTGTTTGAAAAGGGTTTGAACAAGGATGTGGTTGAGGAAATTTCAGAAATAAAAAAAGAACCAGAATGGATGAAGAGGTTCAGGTTGAAATCACTTGAAATTTTTAATTCAAAGCCCATGCCAAACTGGGGGCCAAGGATCGACATTGATTTTGATAACATCAGATATTATGTTCTGCCGGATGAAATTAAGGCAAAAAGGTGGGAAGATCTACCTGAGGAAATCAGGGAAACGTATGAAAAATTGGGAGTTCCAGAAATGGAAAAGAAGTATCTAAGTGGAACTGTTGCACAGCTTGATTCTGAAGGCTTATACGCAAATGTAAAAAAGATGTATGAGGAAAAAGGTGTTGTTTTTCTCGATACGGATACTGCACTCAAAAAGTATCCCGACATTTTCAAAGAATACTTTATGAAACTTGTTCCCCCCGGTGACAACAAGTTTGCCGCCCTTCATGGCGCTGTATGGAGTGGAGGATCCTTTGTTTACGTTCCTGAAAATGTACAGCTTGATCTACCCCTTATGACATATTTCCGAATGAACTATCAGCAGGAGGGGCAGTTTGAGCATACCTTAATAATAGCTGAAAAGGGAAGTTCAGTGAGCTACATTGAAGGCTGCACAGCCCCGATTTACAATGTAAGTTCACTCCATTCCGCTGCTGTTGAAATTTACGTTAAGGAAAATGCAAAGGTTAAATATACCACTGTTCAAAACTGGAGTAAGGATATTTACAATTTGAACACAAAAAGGGCAAGGGTTGAAAGGAATGGAAGGATAGAATGGGTTGGTGGATCATTAGGTTCAAAAGTTACAATGCTCTATCCATCAAGTTATCTTGTTGGTGAATATGCAACAGCTTCTCATTTAAACATTGTTCTTGCATCCGGTGATACATGGAAGGATGGTGGGGGCAAAGTTATTCATCTCGCTCCCAATACAAGTTCTAAAATAATTTCAAAAAGTATAAGCATGAATGGTGGAATATCTGTCTACAGGGGGTTGGTGAGAATACCTAAAGGTGCATACAACGCAAAATCGCATGTTCAATGTGATGCCTTAATACTTGATGAAAAATCAAAGAATTTCACATATCCTCATAATGAAGTTTATGAAGAAACTGCAAGTGTTGCACATGAGGCAAGTGTAGGTAAAATAGGTGAAGAACAGCTATTCTATATGATGTCGCGGGGCCTAAATGAAGATGAGGCAAGATCCATGATCGTTCTTGGTTTCCTCGATGAGGTCATGAGGGAAATACCTTTAGAATTCTCACTTGAACTTAACAGATTGATAAAGTTACAGATAAGCAAGTTGGGTGGTACAGGATGAATATGGAAAACCTTATTGAAAAATACTCGAAGGAAAGATATGAGCCTGACTGGCTGAGGGAATTGAGGATCAAAAATTACAGGATTTATTTAAAATTAAAGAGTGAAAGGATAGCAGATTCGCCCTTTGAAAAAAATTACACAAATTTTGATGAAAATACAATTATTGAAAATGCGTTTCAGAGAATCGGAGGATCATTTGTTGAAGAAAAAGATAAATTCATTTTAGATTTAAGAGGCGAGAATGAACTATCAATCAGGCCCAAAAACCTCGTTTATACATCCATGATTTCCATTGATGATGCAATAATAAAATATCCTGAGTATGTGAAAAAAGCACTCGAGGATCCAAAAGACGAGCTTTCAGCACTTTCCAACGCAATATTTGAGATAGGTCTTTTTGTCTCACTTCCCATGGACAGGAGCTGTGAGAAAACCTTGAGGTTTTTAACACTTTACCCAAAAAGAACAGTTATAAGAAAGGATATTTTTGTTGTTGGGGATAATTCATCAATGCAGTTTGTTGAATACACGGAACCTGAAAGTAGTTTCAGGGGAATGGAAAGCACGTCAATAATGCTGGGAAAGAATTCAAAGTTGAAACATCTCACACTTATTGATGGGAATGGATCCGAATTCATTAACATTAAAAATACAAAGATGGAAAAAGGATCCTTGGATGAATGGTACTATGCCTCAAAAAGGTTGAATAAGGGACTGATTATAGCTAATTCGATCATAAATGGAGATGATGCATCTTTAACGTACAGAGGTGCAGTTGTAGGCGAAAAAAGTGAACATTATGATATAAAAACAAACATATTCCATTATGGAAGCAGAAGTAAAAGTGATGCAAACGTAAGGGTTGCCCTTAAGGATAAATCGAGGGCGGTTATGAGGGGATCCATAAAAATACATAGTGAATCAAAGAATTCAAACGCATACTTTGCTGGAAATTCTCTTTTGCTTAGTCCTGAATCGAAGAGTGATGCCCTACCATTTCTAGAAATTGAGGGAGATGGATCCCAGGCAAAACATGCCGCAACAACATCCAGTGTTGACTATGATAAACTCTTCTACATAATGAGCAGAGGAGTAAATGAAAGAGATGCAAGGAACATTATAGTTGAAGGATTTCTTGATCCTGTTGTTAGGGAGATACTTATATATGAGGGAAAAAGATTTCTTATCTATGAAGAATGAAATAGATGTTGAGAAAATAAGAAAGGATTTCCCCATTCTGAAGAAAAAAATAAACAATAAGAGGGTAATATACCTTGACAGTACTGCAACATCCCAGAAGCCAATTCAGGTTATAAACGCAATAAAAGATTATTATGAAAATTACAACGCCAATGTTCATAGGGGTATATACAAATTGAGTGAAGAGGCAACGGAACTTTATGAAAACTCAAGGAAAAATATTGCAGATTTCATAAATTCAAAGGATTCAAGAAGCATTGTTTTTGTAAGAAATACAACAGAAGCATTGAATCTTCTGGCCTATTCCTATGGATTCAACAACCTTAAGGAAGGTGATGAGGTCGTACTAACTGTCATGGAACACCACTCCAACATTGTTCCCTGGCAGTTTTTAAAGAAGAAAGGGATAGTTCTTAAATTTGTTGACATAGATGATGAAGGATATCTGAAAATGAATGATTTTGAAAACCTTATAACGGAAAAGACAAAAATTGTTTCTGTTACACATGCTTCAAATGTTCTTGGAACAATTAATGATGTTAAAAAAATTGGAAAGATCGCACACGAAAATGGATCACTGTTCATAGTTGATGGTGCTCAATCCGTTCCACATATGCCTGTGGATGTGGAAGATATTGATTGTGATTTCCTTGCCTTTTCAGGTCATAAAATGCTTGGTCCCATGGGTATTGGTGTTTTGTACGGAAAGTATGAATTGCTGGAGAAAATGGACCCTTTTCTTGGCGGTGGGGAGATGATAAGTGAGGTTCATTTAACAGAATCAAGATGGGCCGAGGTTCCTTTAAAGTTCGAAGCAGGAACACCAAATGTGGAAGGTGCTTATGGATTGTCCGTTGCAGTGGATTATTTGAGAAAAATTGGAATGGAGAATGTTAGATCCCATGAGAAAGATCTTGTTTCCTATACCTTAAAAAGATTGTCCGAAAAGGATGATATTGTTGTTTATGGCCCCAAGGATCCTGAGAACAGAGGAGGTGTAATATCCTTTAATTTCAAGAACGTTAGGCCGGAGAAACTGGCAAAGGCTTTAATGATGGAAGGAATTATGATACATCCTCATGATGTTGCTCAGATCCTGGATCTTGAGGGTATTGCATTGAGATCCGGACACCATTGTGCACAGCCACTTATGGAAAGACTTGGAGTACCGGCAACTTCAAGGGCAAGCTTTTATATTTACAACGGAAAAGATGATGTGGATGCTTTTATTGAATCCCTTGACAGGGTAAAGGAGGTTTTAAAATTATGAACGAAGATATCTACATGGATTTTATTCTAGAAAATTATAAAAATCCAAAGAACTATGGAAAAATTGAAAATCCAACATCACATTCCCATGGTTCAAATCCACTGTGCGGTGATGAAATCTTTATTTATCTTAAGATAGAAGAAAATAAAATAGCTGACATAAAATTTATGGGCAAGGGCTGTGCGATCTCTCAGGCTTCAGCATCCATACTCACAGAAATGGTAAAGGGTAAGGATATTGACTATGCAAAAAATCTGAAGGATGAAGATTTACTAAAGGAACTGGGAATTAAACTCTCTCCAGTAAGATTAAAATGTGCACTTCTTAGTCTCTGGACGCTCAGGGACGCTATTTCAAAAATACATTAACTTTATTGAGGAAAAGGTCTCTTCTTAAAGAATGGTGTAGCAGGTGAGGGAAACTATCAGAATGTTTGAGGTATATTCAAAACTTTAAAACTTTTAAGGAATGGATTCTTTACTATTTTTGAAGGTGTACCCTTAAAGAGGTAAATTTTAGAAGGTTTACTTAAAAATCTATCCATTCTTATGGTTCCTGCTTTTAATATTTCAACAGGATCCAAACCTGAATATCTATAAACATATTCCATCTCCAACCTTATAGATGGTATGCACAACATTCCATTGTCCGTTCCCAATGCCCATTCTATTCCCAGATCAACGAATCTTTTTATGTCAGGTATTATATTGAAAAATAATGAAGCTCTAGGCGCCAGAACAATTGGTATATTTCTCTTTTTCACCTTTTCAAGGTCATCCTTTGTAGCCCTATGCATATGAACTATAAAATCTGGATTGAGGTTAAGAACGGTATCAATATCTTCCCTGATTCTTTCACTAACATGAACTGCAAAAATTTTATTCTTTTGCTTTGTGTAAAATGCCACTTTTTTAATGAAATCTATCGGATAATCGGAAATTGCGCTGAGACCAATACCATGTGAATTTTTCAACAAAAGATCCATTTCATTACTTGAAAAATTGAGATCTGTGGGTCTTGAGAGAACTATTGAATCAATGTTATTTTTCTTTATTTTTCTTATAAGTTCCAATCCTTTTATACCACCTTCTCTGAAATCAAAGAATGCCCTTATGTTATCTTTTTTCATGACGCTAATAGCTTCCCGCATTCCTTTCAGTATTATTTTCTCACTTGCTGAATTTAACATTTTATGTTTGTATCCATTGGGACCAACAAGTGAAGTAATATCAAGTTTTGGCGGTAACTCTATAAATGAATCACCAATATGTGTGTGTGCATTTACAAAACCACCAATTGCAACATATCCTGCTTCTGAATCGGCATCCACAATATCAACAACATTTGAATTCTCTTCCAGGATTTTAAACAGTCCATATTTTCCATTGTAAAAAAAATGTGCATTGTAGCTATTCATGAACATCAATCCCTTTTTCATTTATTTCAAGAACCATTCTCCTGGGATTGAACTTATATCCTCTGTTTTTAATTACCCTTATGTATCTCAGATCCCTGAAATTGGATATTTCTCTCTCAAGAAGAATAACTGCATTCCCTATAACCATTTCAGGCTGTATTTTTTCAAAATCCCCCTCTGTGGTAAAGATTGCCGTGGATCCCTGCTCAACGAAAAATCTAACAAGTTTTGCAAATACTGGGTTTCTTCTCTCATCCTCAATACCGAATCTTTTTAAGGTTGTTAGTGAATCAATAACAACCCTGTCAAATCTGTTTTCCTTGTATTCAAGTTCAAGTTTTGATTGCAGGGATTCTAGTGTAAGTTCCCCCTTTTCCACATTTTTGTTCAGTTCAGAAACATCTCTCAGTTCACCCTTTGCTGTAACATCCCTTACTGGATAGACTGTGGAATAGAGGGATCTTGATGGAACAGCATCCATAACCGTGAGAGACATAAGGTTCCATTTGAAAGATTCACCTACTTTATTTATTAAAGGTCCGGGATGAGTATCTGTAGCTATGTACAGGCATCTCTCACCTGTTCTAAGACCTTCATGTAAAAATTTTAAACCCAGAATAGTTTTTCCAGTCCCGGAATTTCCTGCAATAAAGCTCACCCTTCCCTTCGCGATACCTCCGCCAAGGATTTCATCAACTTTATCAATACCAAATTTAACGCTTGCCAACCCTCATCACCGCCTCAAAGCCGTAATTTGTAATTTTTAATGGAACAATGGATCTTTTAACAAAATCTCTTGTTTTAATAAACTCAATATAGAAATTTTCCCCATCCCTGAAAATTTTCAAAACATTTTCCACACTTCTCATTATCGGTGAAAGATCTCCAAATTCCTCAGATATCAGTAAAACTGTGGGATTGTTCATATCCTTTAGAAAATCTATGAATGCAAGAACAGCAACATCCGGATCAATACCCACTGTATAGAAAAATTTCAGAGAAGTTATTGAATCAACAACAACCCTTGAAAATTTCATTTTTTCCAGAATGTTCTTTAGTGTGGATCTGAGATTAAAAACATCTATCTCCTTCATCTGGTATTTTTCAACGAGATCTTTCATGTACTTTACTTCCACAATTTGTGTAACCTCTCTGTATGGTCTAATTTCCCTCTTTTTAGATGTTGGAACTGCATCAATTACGTTAACCTGCCCAAGGTTCCAGGCAAAACCCTCAAAATCTTTCTTTACTTCATATGCGGACTGATCAAGAGAAATGTAAAGGGAATCACCTTCGTTCAATCCATTGACTAGGTATTGAAGGGATAGTAAAGTTTTGCCAGATCCAGGTGGTCCATAGAGCAAATTCACTGAACCCTCTCGTAATCCTGGAAAGATATGGTCTAAATTTTTAATACCCAATGTTCTTGACATTGATTATCACAAATTGAATGATGTTTAAAAATTTTCTTTTTGTCAACATAAATAATAATTATCAAAAAATTATTTATATTGGATTTAGTTAAACAATATATTAATTGAAAGGTGGTAAAATATGGCAATTGGCTTTGTACTTATAAGTACGGCACCAGGTAAGGAACATGAGGTGTATGATGCTCTCAAAAAGATAAAGGAAATAGTTGAACTGCATCCACTTTTTGGGGAATATGATCTTATAGCAAAGGTGGAGGCGAAGGATTTCAACGAACTTGGGAAGATAGTTGTTGATCAAATAAGAAATATTCCGGGTGTTATAGATACTAAAACATTAACAGGAATAAAATTCTGAGGTGAATTTAATGGCAGTTGACTATCTAACACTGTTCGGTGAGATGATTTTAGTTATATTTGCACTCGTTATTTTAATTCTTGGAGCTTTTACAGCTTACTTCGGAAGTGGAAAGAGCAGAATTGCCGGTGTATCATTATTTATTGTTGGCCTTGTCATAGGTCTTATATATATTCTTTACAGGCATGTGGAAAATCCAGGGTATTTCTCCACATACATTCTTTTACCCGGACTTGTTTATATTGGCGGAGCAATAATAGGTGCAATCATAGCATTTCTGATATTTCTTTTGGTTATAATGAAAACATAAATTTTATTATACCTTTATTTTTTGTACTTTTATGGATGTAATGATAATTGCCGGAAGTATAAACGACATAAATTTTGTTAAGGATGTGGCAGAAGTTTTAAAAAATTTAAATATTTCATTCTATATAAAAATACTTTCAGCACACAGAACACCTGACCTCCTTGTGGAGGAATTAAAAAAATCCGATGCCAAGGTTTTCATAACCATTGCAGGTCTAAGTGCTGCCCTGCCTGGTTTTGTTGCAGCACATACCCTAAGACCAGTAATAGGAATACCTCTATCCGGAAAAGTTCCTTTTGATTCCCTGTTAAGCATGGTACAGATGCCAAAAGGAATTCCTGTTGCTGTTGTTGGTGTGGATAATGCTGTAAACGGTGCTCTTCTTGCAGCAGAAATATTGGCAATTCAGGATGAGAATGTTTTCAGGAAACTTGTTGAATACAGGAATAGAGAGAGGGAAAAGGTTATTAAGTCGAATGAATCCATTGATAAGGAATTGGTATAAATGTTCGAACCGGAAAAGTTTGTTGAGGAAAGCATAAAAACTATCAGGGATACAATAAAGGGTAAGGCAATAACCGCTGTATCAGGAGGAGTGGACAGTACAGTTTCTGCTCTATTGGTTTCAAAAGCGATTGGGGATAATCTATTGGCTGTTTACATTGATACAGGACTTATGAGGAAAAATGAAACAGAAAGAGTTGAGGAAATGCTTAAAAGTCTAAAAATAAATTATAGGATACTTGACAGGAAAGATGATTTTCTGAACAGCCTTAAAGGTATTACGGATCCTGAGATGAAAAGGAGAATAGTTGGCGAAAGGTTCATAAGAAACTTTGAAGAAGAGGCATTAAAGTTTGGTGCAGAGTATCTTGTTCAGGGTACAATAGCTCCGGACTGGATAGAGAGCGGGGGTGGAATCAGGGATACAATAAAATCGCACCATAACGTTGGAGGTCTACCAAAAAACATATCCCTAAAAATAGTTGAACCACTCAGGGATCTGTATAAAGATGAAGTGAGAAAACTTGCAAGACATCTAAACGTACCGGTTTCAGAAAGGCAGCCATTTCCTGGGCCCGGTCTTGCGATAAGGATAGTTGGCGAAGTGGATAGGGAAAAACTTGAAATATTGAGGGAGGCTACGGCAATTGTTGAAGAGGAAATTGATAAGTCCGTTGAGAAAGGAGAGATTGAAAGACCATGGCAATATTTTGCCATTCTTCTTCCTATAAAGACGGTGGGTGTTCATGGTGATAAAAGGGCCTATGGTTATACAATAGCTGTAAGATGCATAGATTCCATTGATGGAATGAGCGGTACATTCTCAAACATACCTTATAAAATTTTGGAAAAGATATCGTTAAGGATTACAAATACGCTCAAAATAGTTAATAGGGTGGTTTATGACATAACACATAAACCGCCCGGTACAATTGAATGGGAATAGAATGGTAGTGATGTTAATATGAAATTCAAGTTTCTTGGGGGCGCTGACGAGATCGGCAGTTTGGGTCTATATATTGAGGAAAAAAACACAAAGATTTTACTGGAATACGGTATAACTCCAACAAAACCACCGAAGTTTCCAATGGATGCTCCAAAAATGGATGCGGTCTTTTTAACACATTCTCATCTTGATCACTCTGGTATGCTTCCATACCTTACATTAAAGCATAGCCCGCCCGTATATGCAACACCACCAACACTGGATGTTACAGATATTCTTTTAAGAGATTCCATAAAGGTTATGAACTCTGAAGGCTATTCATCGCCATTCGAAACTGAGGATGTGGATAAATTAAAAAGTATAATGAGACCTGTAAGCTACAACAAAAAAATAATTCTTGATTCAATGGAAATCATGCCTTACAATGCAGGTCATATTCCAGGATCAGCAATGTACCTCATTAAGAATGATTCAAAAATACTTTTCACCGGTGATATACAGACAATACCAACAAGGCTTGTTACAGCCTGTGATTATGTTGAAACTGATATACTTTTCATTGAATCAACATATGCTGGAAAGGAACATCCACCAAGGGACATAACGGAAATGAGGTTCCTTGAAAAGATTGAAGAAATAATGGAAAGAAAAGGCAAGGTTATAATTCCAGCCTTTGCTGTCTCGAGAACACAGGAACTTATGATGGTTCTTCAAAAGCTTGATAGGGAATACTGGATAGATGGTATGTCAAGCAAGGTGAATCAGATTTTTGCAAGTTATGGATCCTATTTAAGGGACGCGCAGGAATTTAAGAGATCCAGAAAAATGGCAAGGGTTGTTAGAAACAAGTCTGACAGGAAAAAGGCACTTGAATCCGGTCTTGTTATTACAACGGGTGGAATGCTAGAGGGAGGTCCTGTTCTATACTACCTTGAACAGATAAAAAATGATCCAAAGAGCGGTGTAATAATAACGGGTTATCAGGTTGAAGGAACAAACGGTAGAATGCTCCTTGAAACAGGATTCGTTGATATTTATGGTGTTAAGGAAAAGATTAACGCTGAAGTCTCTGTTTATGATTTTTCCGCACATGCGGGTAATTCAGGATTAATGGAATTCATTGAAAAAAGTAAAGCACATACCGTTGTTCTTTTCCATGGTGAAAACAGGGAAGCTTTGATCACACAGATAGAAGATAAAAATGTTATTTTACCAAAACCGGGAGAAGAATATGAAATTTAAGACCTTTTCCTCAAAACTGTTATTGGTATAACCCCTTTTTCAAATTCAAGCAATGCGATATCCACAGGATCTATAATTTCTTCAGGAACATTAATCAAAACAGGTGCACCCATTGAAATCTGAAGCGCCCTTGCACCAATAATCCTTGCCTTTTCAAATCTTGTATACTTCATATAACCACCAAAAGTGTAAAACGATATATCAAAACAATATAAATATTTTACTGAGTTATTTTGATTATGAAATTAAATCATCATAACGGCCTGTGCATGAGGAACATTTTCAATCCTGAGAACATTATTCTTATCAACAATTCCCTCTTCAATTGCAATTCTGACAACATTTTCTCCAACAAGATTTATTATTGTAGCTGTTTTTAACGCATTTCTGAATGTTTTTTCTGAAACATAGGTTTCAAAGTAAAATTCCTTTCTAACCTCAATATGAATTTCTCCCTCCTCGAATCTTTTTCCAAGCAAGTCTGCGTCACAGGCTGCAAGCATTACCTCATCACGAATTTTCCACATTCTCATTGCAATTTTCATGCTCCAGTTTTTTAATAAATTTAATTTTAATAATCTTTTGTATTGAAAAATTAATTAATACCCTTATTCTATGTATTAACAATGAAAGACATGGAAAAGATTGGGATTGTGTATGGTGATGTTGGTACAGTAGAGGTGCCGGTTACCATAACAGGCCTTGTTGAACAGGGCGAGTTTGTACAGATTTTTCATGAGGGATCGGGTTGGGTCCTTGGTAGAGTTGAGAATATAGAAAGAAAAACTGACCTTTCAGTGGATCGTGCAAAACTCATTAATGCAGGTGAAAATGTTCCAATACAGGAGGTATTGATTGGCAATGTCTACATTGTGGGATACAGGGATTCCAAAGGCATACTTCAGGTTCCAAGAACACCCTTCAAGGCAGGTGAACCTGTTTACAGGGCCAGAGATGAACTTATAAGTGATGTTATCGGTCTTAAGGACATGAAAGATACAGGGGCCTACATTGGTCTGTTGTTCAACCATAACATAAAGATCTATCTTGACATTAATACACTTGTGCAGAAACATGTGAGCATACTTGCAAAAACGGGTGGTGGAAAAAGTTATCTTACAGGTGTTCTCATTGAAGAGTTCATGAAACATAACGTTACAACTGTTGTTATTGATCCTCATGGTGAATATTCATCCTTAAGGTTTCCTTCAAAGTATGTTCCTGCCATGGATAGATTCGGGGTTAAACCAAAAGGTTACAAAGAGAAGATACAGATATTTTCACCCTATAAGCTAAACAAGGATGCAATGCCTTTGGAGTTTACGCTCTCACAAATATCCCCAAGGGAGCTTTTGAACATTTTGAACATTAATGATTACAGGGCATACATTACACCATTAAGAAAGGCGATAGATACCCTTAAGGCCACAGGTAAAATGTATTCAACCAAAGATATTATTGAGGTTCTTAAAAGTGAGGAGAACAGCGCTAATGTAAGTGTTTTAATCTCAGCCCTTCAGGAACTTGATGAAATTGGAATTTTCTCTGATGTGGGAACAAAGATAACGGATATTGTGAAAAAAGGAATGGTGACAATAATAGATCTTAAGGGTGTCCCTCCGGATATACAGGAACTTGTTGCACAAAGGTTATCAAACGCTTTATTTGAACTGAGAAAAAGGGATGGAATACCGCCAATGATGCTAATAATTGAAGAGGCACATAACTTCATACCACAGCAGAGTAAAGCACTTTCATCAAAAATATTGAGGACAATAGCATCAGAAGGAAGAAAGTTTGGTTTGGGCCTTTGTATAATAAGCCAGAGACCTGCCAAGGTAGATAAAAATGTATTGAGTCAGTGTAATACACAGATCATACTGAGGGTAACGAATCCTAACGATTTGAGAACAATAGGTGATTCTGTTGAAGGTCTCACGAAATCATCACTTGATGAAATACAAAGGTTGCCTGTTGGTGTTGCCCTTGTAACGGGTGGTAATTTATCCATGCCTCTCTTTGTTGAAATCAGGCCCAGGGAAACAATGCATGGCGGGGAGAGTGTGACCGTAACATGAAAGAGATAACGGATGAAAAAATAAAATCTTACATTGAAAAAACTGAAAAGGTAATAAAAATACTGAAAAAATCCGTTCCTGAAAATTCACACTTAAATCAAATAGCTGAGGATTTTTTAACAATGATAAAGAGCTATTTTTCTGATGCCATGTATTTTTTTCAGAAAGGTGATTATGTTAATGCCTTAGCTGCAATCAATTATGCCTATGGCTGGATAGATGCAGGTGTGAGGATTGGATTGATTTATGCTGGAGAAAATCATGATCTTTTCACACTTTATCGTTAGTAAGAAAAAATTTATGTTAAAATGCATTGGTATTTGATGTGAAATCTATAGAAAGAATCACTTGGATACTTGTTATTACAGCCCTAATTGTAGTAATTGTTGCGATGATTATTTCAATAATTCAGGAATTTTTAGAACAGTGGCCACCCGAAATACCTTTAGACGTAACATCCATAATGATTATTTTAACAATTTTTAGTTTGATTATCCTAATTATTTTTCTCTTTTATTTCATTGGTTTCAAAAAGAAGTGAGGTGGTTTAATTGAAAATAGAGATACTTAAAAGTGCATTGAGAATAATAATAAGTTTCATAATAATAATTGTTGTAAAAATTTGCATTAATAATAACGCCGCATGCGCGTCTGCGCTTGTAGGCGTTGTAAGCGCTTACAAGCGCTTAATTAATAAAAAAAGACGAGCACACTAAGCGCGCTTGTTTAATTCACACACCCGCAGGGTGGCTAAAAAAACCGCACATGCAAAATAGGGTCGATTTTGGTGTGTTTTTAGGGTGCATAATGGTTTTATACTATAGGGTGTCGCTTCGTGCATTCTAGCCTCATTTCTCTGCATCCTAGACGGTTTGTATGTTGTTGCGAACTTATAGAAGAAGTGATGGATGTAATTTGTTTGTTGTTTGTTGTTTGTTGTTTGTTGTTTGTTGTTTGTTGTTTGTTGTTTGTTGTTTGTTGTTTGTTGTTTGTTGTTT
>JABEBW010004077.1_pt1 | contig 17853 bp, 17 predicted proteins | sample 7245961 | NCBI WGS metagenome assembly JABEBW01 (sample SAMN14506364, study PRJNA622280) | hot springs metagenome | biome: hot spring [ENVO:00000051]|acidic hot spring [ENVO:00002120]; feature: spring [ENVO:00000027]|sediment [ENVO:00002007]; material: sediment environment [ENVO:01001048]...
AAAGAAATTGCAATGAAAATAATAGCATACAATATAAGAAGGATAGTAGTCCTAAACGATTCTGGAATTATTTTTATTGTAGAGGTTTTCTACAGAGCTCATATTCCTTCTTTGTGTAAATTCTTTTAATAAAATTTATAATGAGGGAAAATCCTTCTATTTTTCTATTTCTCTAATTATACCATCAAGCCTCGGATAATCCACTATAACAAAAACATTTTTTCCTCTTTCATTCTCAACAATTTTCCTTGCCATATATTTTTCCCTTTTTCCCTCCATGTTCCTGAAACCCTTCAGTTTGTTGATTTCCCTATCCCAGAGTAAAGAAAATTCCTCCGCACTTTTTGCCTTAAAATCCATATCCCATAATTTTCCCTTCCTCAATGAATGCCTTAAAAGCTGAAATGTTGTAATTTCTTTAACATATAAATCGGAATATTCCTTTTCGTCCATATCTATTGCCTCAACAGGTATATTCCTTTCAATGGCAATTCTTAAGGCTGTTGTAAATGATGGTACGGGCATTTTTACCTCACCGAATTCTTTTAATTTCATTCCGTAGATGATCTCGTAATCGGATAGATCCACATCAAAAGGTTCCTGAATATATTTTTTAAGACCTTCAAGATCTTCCTTTGATATTCCAAGCATGATTAAATCAAAATTTTTTCCACGTATTATGGATTCAACATCCATACTTTCTGATTTAAGCCCCCTTACTGTTCCGTATATTGTATAATTTATTCCATTCAAATTTAATTCAACAATTTTTTCCATTCTGGATCAACAATAATTTCTCATTTTTAATTCTAACGTTTAACTTTTACAGTAACTTTTTATTGGGCATTTTTCACATGATTCTTTATTCTCTTGAAATTCCCCATTCTCAATTTTTCTTATAATTTCTTTAAGTTCATTAGCAAATTTTTCAACATCACTTTCACTGAATCTATACTCATCAAATTCGTTAAGATCAACGTAGGCCACAACGCATAAAGGTATTTTTCCAAAAAGTCTCTTATAGGCATAAGCGTATGAAAGTAACTGTTCTCTGTAAATATCCTTTCTCTGCCCTGTTTTGTAATCTATAACAATGGGATTTTCACCCATTATAAGTAAATCAAACCTGCCCCTGAATATTGTACCATCCACATTCAGGTTGAATGGGTATTCCCTTTTAATATCCTTACTCTCCTTTAAAATGATTCCATACTTACTTGATAGGAAATTTTTTGCCTTTTCAACGATTTCATCCGAATATCCTGAAAATTCCTCCAGCTGAAAATCGAAATTTTCCATCAAAGAATGAAATTCAATTCCCCTTCTTGCACTTTCACTGATTTCAGATCTCTGTGATAACATTTTTGTAAAGTAATAATACCTAGGGCACATTTTATAGTTCTCTATGTCTGATGTACTTATATAGGCAAGTTTATTTTTTCTCCTTTCCACAATTTTTCTCTCTGGAACAATGTTCTCATTTTCACTTCTTATTTCACCTTCTTTATAATCTTTAATTATATTTGTTCTATCCATAAAGCTTTTCAGATACTCATCATCCAGAGTCTGTAATATTTCCTTTGAATAGCTATCCCCTTTGCTATTCCCTCTGGAGTCGGAAATTGAAAAAAATAGTAAATACTTGGGCCTTGTGAATGCAACATAAAGTATTCTCATCTCCTCTCTTTTTTTATAATCATTTATTTTATTTTTTATATTCTTGAATTCCTCTGTAACAATATCCTCAATGTTAAGATGAACACCAAATTCTCTGCTCATAAAAAGTATATCATTATTTTTTGAAAACTCCCCAGGTATATCGGCAACAAATACAACAGGGAATTCAAGACCCTTGGCCGAATGGATTGTCATTAACCTTACACTGTTTTCCTTTGGATCTGTAAGGGGTATTGTGGAAACATTCTCTGTTTCCTCAACCATTTTCATTTCCTCAATAAATTTTTTTATTGGAAGAATCCTTTCCTTTTCAATCTCCCTTGTTATGTCTATGAACTTATAAATGTTCAGATAACTCTGTTTTCCATTGTAATCACCGAATACCTTTTTATCAAAGTTTGTTTTTTTAAGGAATTCAATTATTATTTTATCCTTCGGTAAATTCTTCCTTGATTTCAATTCCTCAATATCCTTCATGAATTTTGAAAAACAGGGCGATTCACGCCCATTCATAAAATTATAAATGTCACCGTACGTGCAGTCATAGGCATTTAAAATTATATCCATCGCCCTGATATCATTTATGCTAAAATCATCCAAGGAAAGGATCTCTAACAAATCTTTTAGTACATTAATTTCCCGTGTCTGGAAAAAGCTCTCCTTGTCAATGAAAGAATACCTTATTCCCCTTTCCCTTAAAGCTTTTGCATATATTCCCATGTTTGTTTTTGACCTGAAAAGTATTGCAATATCCCCTTCCCTAACTTTCCTTAAAACACCACCATCCTTTATTTTCATGTTGTTCAAAAGGTAAACAATAGCTTTCCCAAAGTATTCAGCTTCCTCCTTCCTTCTTTCCCTTGCAGTGTTCTCTCTAAGTTTAAAAATATAAACACCTCCATTTTCTAGATCCTTTTCAATAGGTACCATTTCAATGTATTTAAAATCTGGAATTTTTTCTGAAAAAATTTTCTGGAAAAGTTTATTTGAGAATTTTATTATTTCAGGAACGGATCTGAAGTTTTCATTCATCTTTTTACTGAACTTTTCTATTTTGTTCATAATTGCTTTTGGTTCAGCATCACGCCATTCATAAATACTCTGGAAATAATCGCCTGCATATATTTTCCTTGCCCTTTCACCGACCATTTCAATTATTTCCTGCTGTATGTAACTCGTATCCTGATATTCATCAACAATTATGTAATCGAATCTATTCTTCCATTCACTACCAACAACTTCATTTTCAAGGGCAATTTTTGCATAATAGAGAATATCATCGTAGGATAGTACACCCTCATGCTTTTTTTTCTCTTCAATTTTTTTGAAAAATTCCTCGAAAATTATTTCAAGCGATTCTATAAACTTTCTATTCTCTTCATTCTCTTCAATATTAACTTTTTCAATCTCTTCCTTTGTTTTTTCAACCGTCCATCCCATTACCTTTGTTTTTTCATATAGATTGAAAAGCAATTCTTTCAATCCACTCCTCCTTCTACTTCCTCTCTGTCCTTCCATATTAATGAAATTTGTAATGCTATCAATGATTGTTGAATCCTTATTTACAATTTCCTCCAGAACTTCCCTGAAGGTTTCATCCATGATCCTTTTAAGCGATGGTTCATCTCCAACACTGTATTCAGGATTTATACCAAGGAATATGGATGAATCTTTAAGTATTCTATTACAGAAACTGTGAATTGTTGAAACATTCTCCAGGGGACCTATATAATGGTATTTTTCTCTGAGTTTTGATAGCAATCTTTCCTTTAACTGTGTTGCAGCCTCATCCGTGAATGTTATAATAAGCATTTTTTCAAGAGCCTTTTCAACATTACCAATCTTTTCAATGATTTTCAATGCAGAGCATACAAGAACGGTTGTTTTACCAGATCCTGCCACAGCTAGAATTGATAAATTTTCCTCTCCTGCACTTTTAACAATATTTTTCTGTGAATCGGTTAGATTTTCACAATCCATTCATACACCCCCGCATATGTGTTGGAATTCACAATCCTCACAATTTCTTTCATCATCAGTTTTTGCAAAATTGTAAATTTTTATTTGATTTATGATTTCGATAATTTTTTTCTCAACGCTTTCACGAAAATTTTCAGAAAATAACTGATAATTATTCTTAATATAATCACGTAGTGGTGTGGCTTTATATTCATCTCCTGTTACATAAGCAAGTATCCGCTTTTGATCCTTCTTTTTCACCCTTATTGGAAAATAATATGCAATCTTTTTATTTTCCTTAATTGACATCATATAAATTGGAAGGGCGAGATCAAATTTAGGATTATTAACATCTCCATTTTTTATAAAAATATCCTTAATTGATGAAAATGAGGAATATTTGTAATCTATTATAAATGTTAAATCCTTCCAGGAATCAACCCTGTCAATTCTGCCATGCAATATGTTTCCTTTAAGGTTTAAAGTAAACTCCATTTCAACATACTTAACCTTTCTATCAGGTAAAATTGAAATGTCCCTTTTTATTGCATTTACAACATCCCTGACTATTGTTCTTCTATAAATGGCATTTTCCTCAAGATCATGATATTCATTAAGGGCAATTTTTTCAACCTCATCCTTAATGTCAAGATTCTTTATTTCATTAAGATCCGTATATTTTGAATAAAATCTTTCAAGTATTCTGTGTATTCTATTCCCTAAATCCTGTGGTGAAAATGGTTCAACAGGAACACTTATGCCAAGGATGACATGGTAATAAAATTTCATAGGGCATTCCTTGTAAAGGTTCAGGTCGGAAGGAGTTAGGGCCATTCTATTTATCCTATCCTTAATTTCATCGTTTATTTCAATCTCTTTTTTCATTATGGATCCATTGTATTCAAATATCTCCGAATCTCTGAATATTTTTTCTTTCATTACCGTTAATTCTGATGCTTCAATTGTAACGTTTTTTCTCTCAACTTTAAAAATATCCATGAACTTTTCTATCAAGTATGATTCAAGAACCCTTTTACCGTCATCGTTGAAGTATGAGTATGTGAAAATTATGTTTTCTCCATAGTTGATTGTTATGAGTAGTCTATAGAATTCATAGTTCTCATGAATAAAATATTTTCTGTAATATACACCACTTTTTTCCCTTATATCCTTTCTGAATATTATCGGACCCTTATATGGTCTTGGAAATTCATCCTCTGAGAGACCTGAGACTATTATGGTTTTTGCAGTGTTTAGTGGAAGGTTACCAAGATCAATAACCTTTACAACATTTCTGAATCCAAAATATCTTCCGAATGTGGAAATGGTTGAATAAATCTTGAAAAGCTTTAGGGCAAGTTCCTTTGAGAAAGATAATATGCCGAGGGATTGAAGAATCTCATAATCATTCCTAAAAGACATTACAAATTCCCAGATCCTGTGTGAATGCTTTATGTATTCATCCTTTTCAATATTTTTCTTCATCAAATCATCAATTATTTCCCCAAGAGTGAATACAAAAGATTCAATATCTTTTATTTCTTTCTCATTAACAATGTTTTCTGCTATTTCAATCGCTTCACTTATTACAGGTAACCTTGATAATTTCTGCCTTGATTCAAGGAAATAAGGTATTTCAAATTCTGAAAATACCTCTTCAACCATGCTTTCATATTCTTTGATATCTGGAAATGCAACAATAAAATCACCAAAGTCATCACCATTTGATACACCATCAAGTATTACTTTTGCAACATACTTCATTTCCCTTCTTTTGTCAGGTGCTGAAACAACAGTAATGCTTGACTTCTTAACATCGTCACCATATTCACGATCCGGTTCAATCCTTTCCCTTAAAATTTCATAGGGTTTACCTGTTCCAACTTCTGTCAAAAAATAGATTTCATGATCCTTTCTCAATGTTTCAATGAATAGCTTAAGAGTGGGACTTATATAATAAAAATTCGTAAGGAAAATTTTCCTGTATTTTATTTTATCATGATTTTCTATCATTTTCATTATTAGTTCAGGTCTGCTATAAAAATGCACAATTTTATTATCAATTTTTATTCCATACCTCAATTTTTCAAGATAATTTGAAAAATTCCTGTCAAATTCTAAAAAGAATTTATCATCAATTTTTATTCCCTGGGCAAGAAACGATTCCTTAATTTCCCAGTATTCCTCAAGAAGAATTGTTATAAAATCCGGATTTCCGTGCAGATCTGGATAATATGCAAGACCCTTCAAAGATTCTTCAGCAATTTTCCTTTCCACAAACCTTGGTATTGTGGATGTATTTGGGCCTATAATATTTAGGGCAAGTGATTCAAGTGTGAACATTCTTTCAATTGGTATTTTATCAACTCCATCCTTTGCAAGGGAATTCTGAAAATTTCTGATTATTATGAAATCCGGGAATATGAAAATTGAATCCTCATCATTAAGATTTTCCTTCAAAACATTGTAGGCATTCCCATGTATTAGATTTATCATTGTTTAAGAATAAGGTAAATTGAAAATAAAAATTTTCTGAGAGCCACCGGAGGGAATCGGACCCCCGACCTGCTGATTACAAGTCAGCCGCTCTACCGACTGAGCTACGGTGGCATTGTTGCAGTGAAAGTATTTGTTTTTTAAAAATTTTTCTTTCCGATCACAGAAAGGTTAAGTATTATTTCTTAATTTCCATGTTGATTGTTATGGCGCAGGATCTTTCAAAAATAGGATTGAAATTACAGCAAAACACAAAACTTGACCAGAGAATGTCAAAAATAAAGTATAAAATCATGGTTATGAGTGGAAAGGGGGGTGTGGGAAAAACAACCGTTTCCGTGAACCTTGCAGTTGGTCTTGCTAACAGGGGCTATAAGGTTGGTTTGCTTGATTCGGATATACATGGACCTGATGTTCCAAAGATGCTCGGTCTTGATAAAAGCCAGCTCACGGGTGATGAATCAGGGATATACCCTGTTGAATATTCTGAAAATTTGAAGGTTGTATCCATTGGCTTCATGCTTCCCGAGGAAGATGCACCCATAATCTGGAGGGGTTCATTGAAACACAAGGCAATTCAACAATTCCTTGAGGATGTTATATGGGGTGAGCTTGATTTTCTTGTCGTTGATCTTCCACCAGGAACCGGTGACGAACCACTGAGCCTTGTACAGTTGATAAAGAATGTAACAGGTATTGTTATTGTTATAACACCACAGGAGGTAGCACTCCTTGATGCAAGGAAGGCAATCAACTTTGCAAAGCATGTTAATGTCAGGGTACTTGGAATTATTGAAAACATGGCAGGGGATATATTTGGTGTCGGCGGTGGGGAAAAGGCTGCAAACACTTACAATGTACCATTCCTTGGCAGAATTCACCTTGATCCTGAAATTGTTAAATCAGGGGATAGCGGTGTTCCTTTCATATTGAAAAATAATAAAACAAAAGAGGAGTTTGATAAAATAATTGAAAATATTCTTTCCCAGATAAAATCATAATTTTTCAAAAACGGTTAGGAATCTGAAGAGACTTCTGTGAACGTTGATCTTATGCATTTCAATGATCCTGAATCTATCAAGGGCAAAGAAGGATAAACTCTTTTTTGGCAGGAAAAGTGAAACATGACCATGGGGTTTTAGAATTCTATAAAATGTATCGAACATCCTCGAATACAATTTTTCCAGGGGTTCATAGTATGTTGATGATGCCCTACCATAGGGAGGATCAGTTACAACCGCATCGAATTCCTCAAAGTTTATTGCCTCTGAAAAATCACCCTGATATATTTCTGCATTTAAATTAAAATACTTCAAATTCTCAATACTTGCATGAACCATTTCGGGATCCCTGTCCATGCCCACAGATTCAATGCCCATGGATGCAGATTCCATTATTATGCTTCCCGTCCCGCAGAATGGATCTATTATTCTCATCCCCTTTTTTACTCTAGCCATATTCACAAGCAACCTTGCAATCTTTGGTTGGAGTGATGTGTTTGTTCTGTAGGGCCTTTTTTCAATAACCCTTTTCATAAATTCCCTGTTCACATTTCTAACATTTCTAACAATGTACTTGTTATCCATTTCAATGAAATAGATAATTTCTTGAGGATTTTCTAAAGAAACTTTGCCATTGATTTTTTTACCAACCTTTCTTTCAATCTCCCTTGTATCTTTATCATGTTTTGAAAAGTTCCTGTACCTTACCATGAATGTTTTTCCATCAAGATCCATTTCAATTTCATCAAAATTTTTAATCTCTTTATAAAATATTCCAGCCCACCTTGCCATTGATGCCCTTTCAATAACAGGATCAACGCTTTTGCTGTTTATAAAAACAATAGGATACTTTAATTCAAATGAAAAATCTATGGATTCTCCTTCCATTATGGCTACTATTTCCGATAGAGGTAATGTTTCATGCTCCTTTGAAAGTTCCACAACAAACATCAATTACATCCAGGATAAAGAACATACAACAAAATTATCCTCAATCTTGACGAAATTTTTACACTTTTTACACTCCTTCACGGGTATTATATCATTGTAAAGGGGACAAAAAACCTCATTTTCCTTAATTTCCCTGTACTTTGGTGCAAGTACTTCCGGGCTCTTTCCTCTTTCCATTTTCAACACCGATTGAAATAAGAAAAAAGAATTACATAAATTTTTTCTCCATGATCCTTTCAGCATTTTTTATAGTTTGTTCTATAATGAGAACTGTTGTAACACTTCCCACACCGCCCGGAACTGGAGTTATCATAGAGACCTTATCCTTCAAACTTTCGAAATCCGCATCGCCCACTATTCTGTTTTCCACACTGTTGATGCCAACATCTATTACAATTGATTTCTCCGTCACCATGTTTTCTTTCAGGAAGAATGGTTTACCAACTGCAACAACTATTATGTCAGAATCCCTTGTTTCATTCTCAATATTCAAGGTTTTACTATGACATATTTTTACAGTTGCATCCCTATTCAGGAAAAGCATGGCAAGAGGCTTTCCAACAACAGGTGTTCTGTTTATTATACAAACCTTTTTACCCTTGAGATCGATGCCAATTTCCTCAATGATCCTTATAACAGCCCTTGGTGTTGATGGCACATGATCCTCATTACCCAGCATTAATAATCCAAGGTTTAAAGGGTTCTGGCCATCGGCATCCTTCTCAGGATCTATGTTCATAAGTATTTTTGTTTTATCAAGATGCTTTGGTAAAGGCATTTCCACCATTATTCCATGAACATTTTCATCCGCAGATAATTTTTTTAGTAAATCTATTATTTCATTCTCACCTGAATTTTCCGGCAGGGTGTGAATGTATCCGTCCATTCCAAGGCTCTTTAACTTTTTTATTTTTGAATTTGCGTATATCCTAGATGCCTCATCGTTACCAACAAGGATTGTATGCAATGTGACCTTTTTACCATATTTTTTTTCAAAATAACTTGCCCTGTTTGAAAGATCCCTTTCAATCTTCGAAGCTATCTCCTTTCCATTTATTATCATATTTCATGGCATGCATTTTCAATATTTTATTTTTGCATGTTCTTTATCCTTTCAACTAGTACCTTTGCTGCAACGTTTTCACTGTCCATGGTGAGTATTTTCTCACATATTTCAAGTGCCTTCGAATAATTTCCCTTACCAAATTCATCAATTGCCTCAGAGAAAAGTGTTTTGAAATCCTCACTTCTTTTTATTTTAACCCTTTCCTCTAGTGATTTAATGAAAATCTGGAGATCATCGTATTTTTCAGGTATTTCAAGATTTTCTCCCAGTGCATCAAGCAATTCCCTTGCCCTGTTTTTCAATTCTTTTATTTTCTCATCCATCTCGATGGAATCAAGATTTTTTAAAATATCCCTTGCTTCAAGATCACCTGGATATTTTTCAATTATTTCCTTTAATTTTTCTCTTGCCTCATTGTACCTCTTTTCTTCAATTAAAATTTTTGCAATCAATTTTAATGCATTTAAATCCTCAATTCCATCTATCATTTTTTTTGCATTCTCATAATCCTTTGTTTCAAAAAATATTTCGGCCTTCATTATTCTTGCATTTTTATTGTTTTTATCAAGTTCAAGAACAATGTCAAGGCATTTGTTTGCATCATCAATGTTCCCCTTTTCATGGTATATTTTTGCCTTTGTTAACCATAGTTCTGGATCCTTTTTATCAATTTCAATAGCCCTGTTTATTTCCAGCAATGCTTCATCCAGCCTTTTTAACAACAAAAGAAAATTTGAAAATTCATAATGTGCAATTTTGTTATCCGGATCTATTTCAATTGCCTTCAAATATGCCTTTTCTGCATCACCGTATTTGCCCATTCCTGAAAGAATTTTTCCAAGCATGAGCCAGGGTTCATAAATTTCAGGTGATATTGATATTGCCTTAAGAACGGTATCAAGTGAATCATCAAACCTTTTCATTTCAAAAAGTATTTTAGATTTAAGCAATAAACCATCGGCGGTTTCCTTTATTTTTAAAGCATTATCAACATATTCCAATGCTTTTTCATAGTTACCTGATTTAAGAAATTCCTGGGACCATTTAATGTTGCTTTCAATTTCACCAACACTTGGTAAAAATGTACCCTTTTCCTTTTCCCTTTCAATTCCAACATCATAATCCTCAAGCATCTTTCTGAAACCATCTCCGTTAACAAGTAAAATATCATGCTTTGTTCCGAAAATTATTGCATCCGAATCGAAGGATCCTGTTGTAACAACAACCCATTTTATATCCTTTGCGTTTAAATCCACAAGATCCCTAAGATCCTTTTCATTGACTTTTTCCTTTCTAACAAATATGAAAAGGTAACGTTCCTCACCGGGTAAATTTGAAATGGAATCAATGGCAACAACGTTTTCCCTGGAAACTGTGTTTGTGATCTTCAGACCCATGGCTGTAACCAGTTCATTACATATGTTTGTGAATTCCTTTATATCCAATGATTCAAGATTTTCCATCATTGTTTTTAATTACTTCCACAATATTATATTTTGCTATTCTAAAATTTCATGGGAAATAATAAGTACATCTATTCTCCTGCCCATTGAAGTATTCCTATTAACTTTAATTGAATAATTCAGTGAATTGAAAGCATCAAGGTGAAATCTTATATCATTCTCCAGAATATTTCCATTGAATATTATTGTGTAATGTGCTGCCTTCTTTTGAAGCCATGGTGAATCCAGAGCTTCATTTATTGCATCCCTGAGCATGTCCATTCTTTCTGTGGATCCCATTCCTACACCCAGCCTGCCCCTGAATTTTTCAATATCAATTTTATCAACACTCTCTGAAAAATTTTTTATGAAAAATTTTACCATTTCAGCCTGAACATTGAATATGTACTTCAGGGGAACATTCGGGAAATATTTTACAAGGTAATCATTTTCAAATAGAATATAAGATTTGTAAAGTTCTTTTATTTTATCTATTGAATTTTTTGCCCTTTCCCTTCTTGTTATACTCTCCGAACCAAATGGGTAAAAAAATATTCCCAGTGAATTTTTGTGTAATTTTCTGCATATTTTACCATATATGTTTGATAGGGATGTTCCCATCCTTCCACCAAGACCTGCTATGAAATAAATCATATCATAATCATTTTCAATTGTTTTAATCAATGAATCTGCCTGTTCTGTCAATACCACATTACCTTCCAGAATTGATGCATCGTTCCAGGAAAAATAGATAACATCATTTTCACGGGAATCATCCACAATAAACTTTTTAAAATTTTCAATATTAATGTATCTAACAATATTTTTCCCAAGACCACCAAGACCAAGGATGGCACCTGAAAGCATTCACCTTTCCTCCCCCTGTGAAAATATCTTTTCGTAAAGCTTTTTTGGATCCTCAACATCAACTGTTTCATTTGACATTAAAATCTTTTTTATGTTATCCTTCCTGAACATCCATAGATGTATTCTCCATTGCCTTCCCTTCAAAAGATTCACCTCATAGGATTCAGTTTTAAGTATTCCGCACTCCTCAAGGTAATAAAAAATATCCCTGTCAATTGGTGTAAGAATATTATCAACAAGGAAATCATCAAAGCCAAAAAATCCAAGTATATAATCGGTGAGAGAATAAATATCAGCTTTGTTCATTCCCTTCACTGAAAGTATTTTGTTCAAAACCTGAAAAAGTGTATCCCTGGTGATTATATCCAAATCATTCACTTTTGAACAGTAATAACATTACAATATAAAATTTTGCGAAACTACAGGTTTTTTTTATTTTAAATACATTCAAAAAACTTTATGAATTTTTAAAATAAAACTAACTTTATCCGTTAATTCAATATTCTAACACAATAATTTTCAGGATAGTGTTAAATCAAACATTATCTATCTAAGTTCATAGTTCTTTTCTATCAAAACACCTGCCCTTTGAAGCATTACGGCCGATGGTGAATATTTTTCAAATGTAAGATCTATAGCTTTTTTAATGTGATCCTCGTTAACCACACCGTATATAATATACTTCATTCTAATTCTTGTGAATACCCTGGGTGGCTCATCCGCCTGCTCACTTTCTATTTCCACCTTAAAATCTTTTGGATCCTCATGCATCCTCCTGAGAATTGAAACTATGCTTATTGAAGTACAGGCAGCCAGGCCCACCAAAACATAATCCATTGATGATGGTGCAGCGATTCTATCCGCATCCACAATTACTTCATGCTTTTCATTTACCTTCACTTTGAATTTAAGCTTTTCAACAAGTCCTACTTCCAGTTTCATATTCTCTACCTAACAATGAATAGCATTAAAAAATAAAAAATTTACAAGATATTTTTCCTGATCAATTTTTTCCAGCATTCTTTATTTAGATGTCTCTTCTCCCATTTTTTTCAGAATTTCAATACCATTAACAAAAGCTCTGTTTCCACTTATGAATCTAACAATAGAAACTGCATCCAGCAGTTCCTTGAAATTACCACCATTTTTAAGGTACTGTTTCAAATATACCTTTTCGCATTCAAAATCATGTATGGAGGAGCTTACTGCATATGCTATTAAAAACACATACCTCTTTTCAAGTTTTATTGGATTCATGATCAGTTCATTTCTTTCTCTCAGATGTTCTTTCAAAAGATCCACCGAATACTTGGCTAGTATTTTAAGCCGCTCTGGAACAGATCCCGATTCCATTTCAATTTTCTTTAAAATATTCTCCGCTTCTTCATTTTCATTTGTATCCATGTTTTTCAAAACTTCAGGAAAAGTATAGGATACTGTCATAAGGGTAGAAGACATTAAAGCCATTTTTGCAATGCGCATGGTATCGAGGATCTCTTCATTTGTTGAACCAAAATTTTTCGCCAACCTGTAATGAATCATTGCAGATTCTTTTGGACCATTTGCAAGTGCAACTGCCATTGCAATCAATGATGCAATCTTTTTTGGTATGTTTTCTCTGCCAAGATAGAGTTTTATGTTTTCATTAAACTGCTCTATGGCCACATTTTCATTATATTTGGCCAGAAGCCTTATCACCTCAGGCATTTCCCCAAGAGATTTTTTTGCAAATTCCTCAATTTCTTTATAGGTTGTCATAAATTGAAAATTTATAACAAATTAATAAAAATTCTTAGCAAAAAATTATAGAATTTTAAATGTTTTTAGCAATTTTTAAATCGTGGATCCCAAATATGTAAGAGAAAAGTGTGGGATCTTTCACCAATAAAATTAAAAATACGTAAATATTATACCCATAAACTGTGTAAAAGATAAAAATTCCAAATTTTATATTATGAAAAATTCCAGGGTGGTTCAAATGAAAAAGAATGTAAAGGTAACTATGCTTGATGATCTTGATATGGAAATTTTGAAGTTATTGGAAGAGGATTGCACATTAACATATCAGGAAATAGCAAATCAGCTCAACAAAAACCTTTGGACAATAAGGGACAGGGTTATACTTTTAAAAAGGAGAGGTGTAATAAAAAAATGCAGGGCAATACTTGATTACAGCATGATGGGATATAACTGCAAAGGAATATTACTATGCAATATACCTCCCAATTATATAGATGAGGCAATAGAGTTTATGAAGAAAAGGGAGGAAATAAAAAGCATAACTGTTATAACGGGAGATAAAAGGTTTATTATAACAATAGTTGGCAAAAATTGTAATGAAATCAGAAATTTTATAAGGAAAAATCTTATCAAATTTGAGATATATAATACTGAACTAAATATAGTTTTGGATGAGCCATTGTAATCCACAATTTTTTGATAAAAATTATATCATTCATCACAAATTTTGTAAAAAATTATTAAATTAACAATCAATCTTTCACCCTTTATGGCAAACGATTCAAAGCTTGTAAAACTTAGGGATCATCTGGACAAATTCCTTGCGGTGTATGTGACCATATCGATAATCATAGGACTACTTGCTGGATTGCACGCCGGTTCTTGGATCCCGGCACATAAAGGCCTGCTAAATATCCTAGAACTGGCTGCAATAATAATAATGATCTTTCCAATGATGGTCATGTTAAACTTTAAAGGCCTTGCCCTGGCATTTAAGTCCTGGAAGATGCTTATAGTTGTTCTTTTGATGAACTTTGGTTGGGGTCCATTAATGGCAATATTGTTGGGTGATTTATTTGTCAGTAATCCACTTTTAAGGCTTGGAATATTTCTTGCCTGGCTGGTACCATGTTCATCCATGTCTGTGGGTTATGTGGGTTTGATGCGCGGTAATATAGAAGCAGCGACTGCAATGGTTGCAATAACATTTATTCTGGCAATACCTATAATTCCAATCTGGGCAGGAATATATGGTTCTGCTTACCACGTTCAGGTTCCTATGATGTTACTTGTAATGACAATTATAGAAATTATAATCATTCCTTTGATTGCGGGACTTTTAACACACAGCGCACTTTTGAAAAAACTTGGTCCCGTTAAGTTCAGGCAGTATTCACCAATTTTTCCATCAATCACACTGCTAGGAATGTTTATGATAGTGTTTGTAATATTCTTTTCCAATGCACAGCTAATAGCAGGGCATATCTCACAGGTAATTGGAGTTTTTTATACCGCTATGACCTTTGGAACAATTTCGCTTATTTTCCTGACATTTCTTTTAAAAGCTCTCAAATTCAATTACTGGGATGCAATGGCCGCATTATTCCCGAGCATTGGTAAAAATGAAGGAACAGCAATTGCTATAGCTGCATTGACATTTTCACCAATGGTTGTAATACCACCATCACTTTTCCCTGTTTTCCAGATTGTATTTCTCGTTACGTACATAAAGTTAAGGCCAAGGATCGCACATTTCTTCGGTATTAAAACAAGGGATGTTAAATTCAAGGATGAAATGGAAGAGGAATTAAAAGCTTCTCAAGTTGGAGGTGAATAAGATGAAAAATGTTTTAATTCCTGTTGATTTTTCAAAGGGCAGTGAAGATTTCGTAAAAAAAGGACTATCATTGTTTCAGGATATCGAAACAATAAATTTTCTTTATGTTGTACCACTGAGCGTAAAAGAATTTACTGAATATATTGACCCTGATTCCATTTCATTCGCAAAATCCGTTGCAGAGAAAAAAATGACTGAATTTATAAAAGACCTGAACCTAGATAAAAAATACAAGGTGAAATATGCCATAACCGATGGTGATCCTGCAAGGGTCATAATAGATCTTGCAAATGAGGGAAAATTTGATGCAATAATAATAGGTCACAGAGGCTATTCCTATGTTGAAGATTTTTTCATTGGAAGTGTAACACTTAAGGTCATATCAAAGGTGAATATACCAGTGATTGTGATAAAAAAATAACTTTTTTTATTTTTTTAATTATATGAAAATTTTATTCACTAAGAATCAAGCCTTTTATTTATTGCTATCTTTTTATGAGGAAAAAATTCTTTCTTAATAAGGAAATTAACTAAATCCTTTTGTCATATTGATAATAAAATATTTACAATATTTCAAAAATTTTTGATTTAACAATTTATAGAAAACACAAAGGAGAATTAAATAATCAAATTTAAATATGATTATATAATACAGGTATTTATGGAAGCAAAAAGGTGGCATGGAGTGGATAGGTCAAAATTTCAGTGGTTTCCAACGATTAACTATGAAGCATGCACATCCTGCGGTCTGTGCTATCTTACATGCGGAAACAATGTTTTTGCCTGGTCAGTTGATAAAAATGTTCCTGAAGTTGCCAATCCAGGGAATTGTGTTCTGGGATGTACGACCTGCGGAAAATTATGCCCTGAGAATGCAATAGCATTCCCTGATGATCCAAAGAACTTCATAGGCAAAATAATACGAGAGAATAAAATATTTACAGAGGTCAGGAGGGAGCTTGATGAACGTTTAAATAAATTTCCTGATCATATTGTTGAGAACTATGTTGAATCTGATAAAAAAGGTCCTGCCAATAATTTTGCCATATGGCATGGGATCAGCAGAAAAGAAATAGATTGGCACCCTATTATTGATAGAGAAAAATGTGTTGGATGTGGTTATTGCGTTGTTACGTGTTCTGAGAAAAGAAATGTTTTCGGTTTCGATTTGAAGAATAAAAAGGCTGTTGTTCTTTACCCAGATAACTGTATGGTTGGTTGCAACAACTGCATGGTCGGGTGTCTTGGGAATGCCATTTCCTTCCCTGACCTTTCCCAGATAAAATCCTTGGTGAAATCTCTGATTAACTCTGGAAAAATATCTGAGGAATTGAAAGTAAAAATAAATAATGCAAAAAATTAACCAACATTTTTTACAATTTAATTAAAAAGTACATGGATCATCCGGTACCACCCATCTCCCTGATTTTTAATTTTATTAGTCTATTTAATTCAATGGAGAATTGCAATGGAATCTCTGCCATAACTTCATCAAGAAAGCCAAGAATGATCATTGATCTTGCCTCATCCTCATTCAAACCTCTTGACATAATATAGAAAAGCTGTTCCTCTCCAATTTTTCCTACTGATGCTTCATGAGCAACACTTGCCGTTTCTTCATATATTTCGTTATGAGGGTAGGTGTAATTTTTAGATTCTTCATCAAGTATAAGCGCATCACATTGCACATGTGATTTTGCGTGATAGGCACCTTTATGTATTCTAACAAGGCCTCTGTATACTGAAACACCACCCTGCATACTTATACTTTTGGAAACAATTTTAGAGCTTGTGTTCGGTGCAAGATGCACAACTTTAGCACCTGAATCCTTCCATGTGTTACCCTGTGCTAAAACAATGCTGAGATGGGATGCTGTTGCGTTTTCTCTCACGAGATAACTGGATGGATAGAGCATTGTAAACCTTGAACCCAGACTACCACCAACCCATTCAACTTTTCCATTCCTTTCTACCTTTGCCCTTTTTGTACTTAAATCATAAATATTTTTACTCCAGTTTTGTACAGTGGTATACTTTACCTTTGCATTTTCTTTCACATATATTTCAACTGCACCATCATGTAAAGAATATGCATTGTAAAGGGGAGCTGTACAGCCTTCAATATAGCTGATGGAACTACCCCTTTCAGCAATTATTAATGTATGTTCAAACTGTCCTTCCTGCTGATAATTCATTCTGAAATATGTCATGATGGGAAGATTTACCTGAACATTTTCCGGTACATATACAAAGGATCCCCCGCTCCATACAGCTCCATGCAATGCTGCAAATTTGTTGTCCCCGGGCGGAACAAGTTTCATGAAATATTCTTTAAAAATTTCAGGGTACTTTTTCAATGCCGTATCTGTATCCAAAAAAATCACACCCTTTTCTTCATACATCTTTTTTATATTATTATAGACAACTTCAGAATCAAGCTGTGCAATAGCACCACTTAAATATTTTTTTTCCATTTCAGGAACACCCAGTTTATCATATGTCTCTCTAATTTCCTGGGGTAAATCTTCCCAACTATTTGTCTTTATTTCATCAGGCAAAACATAATATCTAATTTCATTAAGATCAATATCAATCTCTGGCACCCATTTTGGCATTGGTTTGGAATTGAAGATTTCCAGCGATCTTAACCTGAATCTTTTCATCCATTCAGGTTCTTTTTTTATTTCAGATATTTCTTCCACCACTTCTTTACTCAAACCCTTTTCAAAAACATGAGGATACCTGGCCCTGGTGAAAAAAGAGTTTTCATTCTCCTCTATATTTAAATTATCTTTCATTTTAATTTTCCTCCATACT
>JABEBW010003381.1_pt1 | contig 17646 bp, 16 predicted proteins | sample 7245961 | NCBI WGS metagenome assembly JABEBW01 (sample SAMN14506364, study PRJNA622280) | hot springs metagenome | biome: hot spring [ENVO:00000051]|acidic hot spring [ENVO:00002120]; feature: spring [ENVO:00000027]|sediment [ENVO:00002007]; material: sediment environment [ENVO:01001048]...
CAGATGCTTCCTGCTGTCATGGGCGGTATAGTTGGATTAACCGCTGTTATATTTGGATACGAAAAACTTCCTTCGAAATACAGGATTGTTGTAAGTGCCGGTTTGCTGATATCTACAATAGGAATCATCAGTATGAGCTATCTCTACTGGATTTCTTCTTTCGGTACCTACGTAATACCTACTATAGCTCCTTTCGGCCCAGGAGGTATGGATGGTCTTGCACTAGATGATTCTCAAACAGGCATTGTCGGAATAGGCGCTATGATTGCAATCATTGGTTTAATTAAAACTTTAAATCCCAATAAAGGGCAAAAATTTAGTCAGATTGTTGCAATAGGATCCTGGATCGGAGCTATGGCTGCAATGTTAGGAATTGGATACGTGATGGAATTCAATGAAGCTTATTATGGATTCGGAAGCCCTGGCACCCCGCCAAATGGAGGACCTGGCTATCTCTATGATATGGCATTCACGAACGGTCATCTTCTGTATACATTCTTCATGCTCGTTATCATTGCATCTTTGTTTATGGTTTTGTACTATTTTGGGAAAGATAACGAAAGAGCATTAAGATTACCTTCTTACATTGCAATAGCAGGAATTGCAATTGGATTTGAAGGTCTGCTCGTATATGTTATGACGCTCTCCTGGATAGTTGAAGCAATAGGTCTCTGGCTAATCTTTATGTCTATAGCATTTTCCGTATTGTCAATGTTTGAAAACAAAAAAGTAGAATATTCAACAGTTTAGTTCATTTATAATTTTTTATATTGATTATTTATATTTTCAAAAATTTTTTCCATCCTTCTAAGACTTCTCTTAAGTGCGGCCTGTGGCTTTCCCTGTTTTACCTTTATATGTATCTTAGGATTTGATAGATAAGGATGCTCAAAATAATATCTGGCGCTTTCAACCATATCGTCTTTTTCTATTTCTTCCATTAGGGGTCTTAGAATTGTATTATCATTGTTCAAAACCTCGTAAACTATGTAATCTTTTCCCTTTTCAGATACTACGAATTCCATTTCCTTCATTCAAAGTGTAATTAGTTTTCACTTATTAACTTCATCGGTTTTAGATAAATCTCTCAGTCTATTGACACCATCAATCTCATTTATTACCTTATATACTTCAGGAGGCACCAAATCGCTCCATTCCTCACCGTTTATAATTCTTCTCCTGATCTCCTTTCCGGAATATTTATCTCTGCCGTGCATTTCAGGTTCAATAACTTTCTTTCCAGCTTCCTTGAATAGTCTTTTAACCAGAGGGTTTCCCGATATTGCTACATCGAATGGTGGTGCAAGCGAAAGAATGTGACTCACCCATAGACTGTTCCTGTATATATCCTCAATTGGAACGAGATAAAAATCATGTATTCCGTTATTTTCAAGCGTTTTTTGAATCATATAATGTCTCTCTCCTGCCGTAAATGGATTCACTAAAGAGTGAGATTCTTGGGCACTGCCAATACCTATGATTATACTACCATATTCTCTTATTACTCTCCCTACTAACCACATATGACCATTGTGAAAAGGCTGAAATCGACCTATTAATAAAGGCCTCATAGTAGCTTATGTTATTCTCAAATAATATAATTTTCTCTACCCTACTTGATTTCATATTTAGCATTATTTGGTATAATGGTAAATTTTTTTACTTCATTGGTATTTACAATAGTGTTTGAGAACATAGAAAATGGCAGTGAAGTTCAGATACAATGGAAAGGGCAATTAATAACAGGATTACTAATCTCAAAAAATCACGATTTCTTGATTGTAAAGCTCAAAAACGGTTATAATTTGGCGCTGAATTATTCGAATATTTCTTCCATCAAGGTTCTTTCGGTTGAGAAACCAGAAGTTACTAAAAGAATAGAATTAAAGGGAAAGGGGAAAAAGGTTACAATTTTAGGTACAGGTGGTACTATAGCAAGTTATGTGGACTATTCTACAGGAGCTGTTAAGCCACTAGAGACTGCTCAGGACATGCTTTATGCTGAACCTCATTTGTTAGAACTGGGAGATATTGATGCAGAAATTCTTTTTAACATATTCTCTGAGGATATGAACCAGAAATACTGGAAAATGCTTGCTAAGAGAGTCTATGAAAAGATTTCAGACGGAAATGGGGTTGTCATTGCTCACGGTACTGATACAATGTCCTTTTCCTCCTCCGCCTTGGCCTTTTTGATTGAAAATCCTTCTGCACCTATAGTGTTCACTGGATCTCAGCGCTCGTCCGACAGACCTTCATCCGATGCATACTTCAACCTGCTTGGATCTATTAAGGTAGCTCAGACTGATCTAGGTGAAGTGGTAGTTGTTATGCATTCCAGTATGAGTGATGACTATCTTGCAATTCATAAAGGCGTAAAAGTAAGGAAAATGCACACATCAAGAAGAGATGCTTTCAAGTCTATTAATTCAGATATTTTAGGAACTGTTTCAAAGGATCTTGAAGTTAAAATTAAAGACTACAGAAAAATTGGTCAGGGAGAGATGCATCTTTATGAGAATCTCAGCGAAAATGTTGGACTCCTTTATTACTATCCCGGGTTAAATAAAGATTTACTATTCGACTTCATTGAGAAGAAAGATGGTTTAATTATTGCCGGAACTGGATTAGGGCATATTTCCAATAGTTTTATAGGAGATTTAAAAGACGCAGTTGATAGTGGGAAAATAATTGGTATTACATCCCAGTGCCTTTATGGTTCCGTAAACTTAAATGTCTACAGCACTGGAAGGAGAATGATTGATGCAGGTTTGATTCCCCTGGGTGATATGCTTCCTGAAGTCGCTTATGTTAAATTATCCTTCCTGCTTGGTAATTTCAGTTACGATGATGCTAAAAAACTCTTGACCAAAAACTTAAGGGGGGAGATAAGTGAAAGAAGAAAATTCTAATGATAACATAAAGATAGGATTGGAAATCCATTTTCAAATAAAAGGAAAGAAATTATTCTGTAGTTGTGAAGGTGGAGAAAATGATATTGTCAGGGATGTTATAGTTCGTAGATTGAGGGCATCCGCTGGTGAATCATCCCCTGTAGATATTGCTGCCCTGCAGGAGGAAAAGAAGAATAATGAATACGAATATTTAGTTACTCAGAATTCCTGTCTTGTGGAGATGGATGAAGAACCTCCACATAATCCATCGGAAGAGGTCTTATACTCTGCCTTTATAGTTTCTTTTATACTCGGATGCATTCCTGTTGATAATTTAAATTTTATGAGAAAGATGGTGATAGACGGTTCTAATACTTCAGGATTTCAGAGAACCGGAATCGTAGGAATAAATGGTGTATTTTATCATAATGGAAAGAAGATAGGGATTTCCTCAGTAACGCTTGAAGAGGAGGCATGCAAGAAGATAGAGGAGAAAGATTCAAAAATAACCTATTCTCTAGATAGATTAGGCATACCTTTAATTGAGGTTTCTACAGAGCCAGACATTTCATCTCCTTCTGAGGCACGTGAAGTCGCAGAAGCACTTGGACTGGCAGTAAAGAGAAGCGGATTCATAAGAAGGGAAGTGAGCAGCATTAGACAGGACGTCAATGTTTCCATTAACTCAGGTAACAGGGTAGAGATAAAGGGTGTACAGTCACTTACTCAAATTCAGGAGGTTCTGGAATATGAAATATCCAGACATAAAGCCCTGAATGAAATAAAAGAGGAACTTAAAAGGAGAGGAGTTCAGAAATTCTCCTTAAATTCTGTGGATATAACAGAGATTGTGAAATCATTTAAATCAAATTTAGTTCTCAAGTCTTTAAGCGAGAACAAGAATGCTATAGGGTTTAGATTGGATAAGCTTTCTGGACTTTTAAATAATGGAAAATATAGACTAGGAAAAGAGATTGCAGAGAGACTTAAGATTTATGGTATTGGCGGCATAATTCATTCGGATGAGCTGCCAAATTATGGAATTAATTCCAGAGATGTTGATACGCTTAAGAAATTTCTGAAATGCGAGGGAGAAGATGCTTTCGGATTTATTCTCATTCAAGATAAATTGAAAGAAGAATCTTTAAAGATAATCGAAGATAGACTTAATCAGGCTCTTCAAGGGGTACCTGCAGAGACCAGAGCAGCGACACCGGATGGCACTAAATTCTTAAGGCCATTGCCAGGAAGGTCTCGTATGTATCCTGAAACAGATATTCCTATTATAAAAATATCCGAGGAATTCCTGAATAAAGCAAAGGAGCGGGTCCCCTCTACGGTGGAGGAAAGAATTAACTATCTAGTAACTCTTGGAATATCATATCAGGAAGCAACAAATGCGGTTTGGAAGGAGTATGATGACTTGCTCGAAGAGTATATAAAAGAGTATGGAAATCCAAAAAGTGTAGCTAAATTGCTCTCCATAGTATTCTCCAGACAGGAAAGAAATTTTTCAAAGGCAAAATATATTCTGTCTCTTCTTAAAGAAAACAAGATTACCAAGGACGTAATTGAAGACCTCTATGTCATGAATGAGGATGAAATATCAAAGTTCCTAAATAAACAAAGCGAAGATATAGAATCAATAATAAAGGAAATTGTAGATTCTAATAAGGACTTAATCAAAAACAAAGGAAATGAATCTTTTAAACCTTTGATGGGAGAAATTATGAACAAATTGAGAGGAAAAGTAGATGGTAGCAAAGTTTCCGAGCTCTTAAAAAAAGAAATAGAGGTAAGAATTAATTCTTTAGACCATTGAACCAGCAATAAAGATTTATAAGTAATTCATAATTTGAGTGGGTAATGATTGATATAAATACACTTAGAAAAAACCCTGAAATCCTTTTTGAAAGCCAGAAAAGGAGATTCCAGAGCGATCAAATAATAAAGGAAGCTATAGAATATGATAACAAGTGGCGTGAAATACTTCGGAAGGTCAATGATTTGAGAGCTGAGAAAAATAAAATAGTAAAGGAAACAAGTATTCTTGCAAAGAAAGGGGAGGATATTTCTTATTACAGAAGAAAGGCAGAAGAAATAGACAGTGCAATAGATAATTATAATAAGGAATTGAAAAAGATAGAGGACTTAAGGGATGATGTCCTCAGGAGAATACCCAATATAGTTGATAATGAAGCTCCCGTTGCTCCGGACGAAAGCGGAAGTGTTCCATTCTTCTTTCACGGTTTAGCGGAAGTATATTCGGAGGATGTTGAAAATTTTATTAAAGGCACAAAAGGGCAGATGGAGTATAGAGTTACAGATAAGAGGAAGATAAGCCATGTTGATCTTCTATTAAATAGAAATCTTATAAATCTGGAAAAGGCAGCCAAGGTCGCAGGTTCTCGATTTTATTATCTTCTGGATGATTTAGTGCTACTTGAGAATTCTATTGAACTTCTGGCTTTAAAGATGCTGGTGCAGAAGAAGTTTAAGTTAGTAGAGCCACCATTTATGTTGAATAAGGAAGCAACAAATGGTGCCACTGATTTTACTGCATTCGAAGATACTCTTTATAAAATAGAAGGGGAGGATTTATACATGATAGCAACGTCCGAACATCCTCTTGCTTCATATCATTCAGATGAAATAATTGATCAGGAGAAACTACCACTTTTCTATGCTGGAATATCACCTTGCTTCAGAAGGGAGGCAGGGGCTCACGGGAAGGATACCAAAGGAATTTTTAGAGTCCATCAATTCAATAAAATAGAGCAGTTTGCATACACTTTACCCGAAGACTCAAAAAGAGTGCATAATTTTCTTCTTGAAAATGCCAAGGAATTTTTTAACCTTCTGGAAATACCTTACAGAGTAATTGATATTGCTACGGGGGATTTAGGAAATGTTGCCAGCAGAAAGTTCGACATAGAGGCATGGTATCCGGCTCAAGGACAGTTTAGGGAGGTTGTTAGCGCATCTAATGTTTTAGATTATCAGGCCAGGCGATTAAAAATAAGATACAGAACAAATGAAGGAACAAAATATGTGCATACACTGAACTCTACGCTTGTGGCTACTACTCGAGCCCTTGTTGCAATTGTAGAGAATTATCAACAGGAAGATGGATCAATAATCGTTCCAAAAGCATTGAGAGACATAATGGGAAAAGATATAATTTGATTATGATGTATGGAAATGAATACAGAATATTTTGATGAGTTCATACAGTTCCTAAAAGAAGAAGGGATTGAAAGATTATATAAACACCAGATTGAAAGTATTAATCATATAGATCAGGGAAAGTCCGTTGTCCTTTCAACACCAACATCATCAGGGAAATCCATAGTAGCATATTACGGAATAATTAGAGCCTGGAAACACGGGCTGAGATCGCTTTATTCAGTACCTCTCAGAGCACTTGCAGAAGAAAAATATAATGAAATGAAATTTTTCACTAAATTTGGAATTAAAATAGCTATAAGTACAGGAGATTATGATGAAACTTCATCCTATCTAAAAAATTATGATATTATAATTTCTACATCAGAAAAAATTGATTCTATACTCAGAAATAATCCGAAGGTTTTCGATGGCCTGGGATTTGTTGTGTTTGATGAAATTCACAACATAATGGATGAAACAAGGGGGCACACTTTAGAAATAGTCATGACCAAGATTAAATATCTTTTTGAAAATATTCAATTTTTAGCAATGTCAGCAACTGTAAACAACATAAGTGATATATCAGCCTGGCTTGGTGCCATATCTATTTTTAGTGATTTCAGACCTGTACCTCTTTATAGATTTGTTATTTCCGGAAATTATGTTTATGATGAGAATGGCCATAAAATTCATCAGATTGAAAGCCTAGAGAATTTTATAGAAAAGACGTTGGAAAATAATGGCCAAACACTAGTATTCGTGAATTCCAGAAATTCTACTGAAAAATTCGCTGAAAAATTAACTCATAGGGTTAATAAATATCTCACAAAAGAGGACAGATTTTCACTTTCTAGCTATGAAAATATTGTTGGCGGTTCCTTGAATGACAAGCTCTATAAATTGCTAGTAAACGGAGTGGGGTTTCATCACGCTGGAATGTTGAGCGATCAAAGAAAGCTTGTAGAAGACCTCTTTAGAAAGGGACACATCAAGCTAGTTGTAGCAACAACCACGCTAGCAGCTGGAATGAACCTACCTGCAAGGTCAGTCGTGATTAAAGATATATTTAGGTACAATGGATTTTCAAGTGAAATGATTCCGAATTTTGAAATTCAGCAGATGTTAGGAAGGGCTGGAAGAGTAAAATATGATCGTTTCGGCAATGGTTATATATATTCATCAATTACTAAGATAAAAGACGTATTTAATAGATACATAAACGGAGAGCTAGAAAGTGTAGAGTCAAAGATTGATGGAAGAAAAATGAGGATGCACGTTTTAGGGCTTGTATCATCAAATATGTGTAAGAGCAGAGAAGAACTAAAAAATTTTTTCAACTTGACACTTTCATACAAACAGGGGAAAGATACTGAATCGATGGTGGATGATGCACTAGAATTTTTAATAGAAAATGAGATGATTAATGATAATAATAGATTAAAGGCAACACCATTTGGAAAAAAAGTTGCTGAACTTTACATAGATCCTCTATCAGGATTAATTCTAAAGAATTTTGTTGATGAAGACAATGTTGATAATATCCTTATAGGAATATCAAAAACACCTGATATGCCTATGTTATATGTTGGAGAGAACGATTATGAAATATCAAGAATTTTGATGTCCTCTAGTATAGATGCGGACGAAGGCCAGATAAAGGTTGCTCTTGTCCTAAGAGACTGGATTGATGAGGTACCAGAGGATGCAATTGTTCAAAAATACAACATCTGGCCTGCGGATATAAGAAACAGAGTTGAGATTGCAGATTGGTTGTCACACAGCCTTTACGAAATTTCTAAAGTATTTGGAAAGGGAAGGAAGGAACTGAGAGTTCTCAATTATCGTATTTCTAATGGTGTCAAGGAAGATCTGATTCCATTGACATTCATACCAAATGTGGGAAGAGTAAGAGCAAGAAAGCTTATGATGAACGGATATGATTTAGAGAAGTTATCGAGGGCTAATCCACTCGATATACAAAGAATAGCAGGATTTGGGGAGAAAATTTCAGAAAAAGTTATAAAAGATGCAAAGAAATTGATTGAAAAAGGAGTCACATTTGGATTATAGTCTTATTCCTAAAGATCTAAGGAACTCAATATCTTTAGGGTAGCCTTCCTCACCCTCAGGGGTTTCCAGAAATGCAGGTGTGTTTTTTAATTTTTCAATTTCAAAAATGGATTTAAAAAAATTTTTGTCTATTTTTCCCTTTCCAAGCATTTCGTGTCTATCAAGGTGTTTGTTAAATGGAGGTTTAGAATCATTGAGATGAATAGCACTGATTTTTTCCAGTCCTATCTTTGAATCTATTTCTCCTATTACTCCATCAAAATTATTATTTAAATCATAGCCAGCTTGAAAAATATGACAGGTATCTATACAAAAGCCTATTCTTGATTTATCATTCACATGGTCTCTTATGTAAGAGAGATGATCCAATGAATACCCAACCACAGTCCCTTGACCGGCTGTATTTTCAATTACCATTTTAACTTTGGAACCTTTTGTATCATCTGAAGCGCGATTAATAGATTCCGCTATTCTGTCCAGTGCATTCTTTTCTCCTGATCCCATGTGCGCACCGGGATGAAATATCAGCAATTCTATACCAAGTGTTTCTGCCCTGTTGATTTCGTCTATAAAAGCCTCATATGACTTATCAAGTTTTTCTTTCTCTGGACTTCCAAGATTCAAAAGGTAAGATGCATGTATTGCAGGTTTCTGGATAGAGAATTTTTTCATGTTTTCCTTGTGCTCATTGGCTTCATTCGCCGGTATAGGTTTTGCCATCCACTGCATCTGATTTTTAGAGAAAAATTGATAAGTTTTAAAGCCAATTTTTACTGCGTTCTCTGGAAGCTTGGCGAATCCATCCCTTGTAGATAGATGACCACCTAGTATCATAACACTATTTCCTTATTAATCTATCAGTGAATATCTTGTCCATTCTAGCAAGTGGAATTCCATTTTTATCGCTAATTTGAGATGTTGCTGGTGGGTCTGTCATATACGTTGGTATATAATTTTTTATTCTTTCCTCATACGTAGGGACTAATTCATTCTGATAAAATACTCCAAGAGGTATCTTCTCCTCCCATTCTAATGATTTTTCTATAGCCTGAAGATATTTTTTCTCTACTTCATTTTCATCCGCATTCCTTACGACTGGGTCCCATGATGAGTCTTTATCCATGTAGTAAATCCTTTTTTCATACCATTCTTTTGTATTGATATCGTTGTATGTAGGACAGGGTTGCAACAAATCTACCACTGCTGTTCCTTTGTGTTTTATTGCTTTTATAAGTATTTCTTTTGTATTTTTAATATCGAATGCAAAAGCTCTTGCAACAAATGTGTAACCTACAGATAATGCCACAGCTACTGGATTAAGAGAATCGTATATATTTGGTCTCTGCAGTCCCTTCGTTTTAATACCCCTTGGCAATGTTGGTGAAGCCTGACCTTTAGTGAGACCATAGACACCATTATTGTGGATTATGATAGTCATATCGATATTTCTTCTTCCAGCTGCAACAAAGTGACCAGCACCTATACTTAGTATGTCTCCGTCACCGCCATCCAGAATCACAGTAAGATTTGGATTGGCAAGTTTAATTCCGGTGGCAAATGGAATTCCCCTTCCGTGAAGAGTGTGAATACCTGACACATTCACGTAATGAGGTGTCTTTGCAGAACAACCTATTCCAGATACTAAAACATAATTTTCAGGATTCTGATTTAATTCGGCTAGACTCTGTTGAAGAGCTGCCAGAATTCCAAAGTCTCCACATCCTGGACACCAGTCAACCCATAAATCTGTTTTATAATTATGCTCCATTCGTCATCACCACCCTATTAATTTTTCCTTCCAATATTTTCTTGATTCCATCGTAAACCTCATCCTCAGTTGGGTGCCTGCCATTGTATTTTAATAGATACTTATCAATATTCAAAACGCAGTTCTCTTTTATTAACTGAGCTAATTGACCTACATAATTATTCTCTATATCTATTATTATTTTCGAATTTTTAAGTATTTTAGAGACATATTCTGATGGGAACGGGACCATCATTCTTATATATACGAAATTTACCTTCTTCCCCTCTTTTTTGAGCTCTTCCATAACATCTAGGATTATACCCTTATTGCTTCCCCAGGAAACTAAAGTAATGTCTGCATTTTCCTCACCAAATAAGATTACTTGATCCTCCAACGGTATAGTCTTTTTGGCAACCTCCAGTTTATTCATTCTCTTTTCCATCATTTTATCTCTTGTCTCTGGATCCTCTGTTATATGACCTAGTTCATTGTGCTCATCACCTGTTAACCAGAATATATCTTTCCCAAAGAATCCCATAGGTGAAATACCATCATCAGTAAACTTGAATCTTTTAAACTCTTCATCTTTTCTTTCCTCAGTCTTCCATCTCTTTATTTTCATTTTATTGTAGTCCAATCCATCAACAACATAGAATGAATTAGCTAGGTTCTTATCAACTATATGGATGACTGGCATTTGGAACATCTCAGCATAATTAAAGGCTTTCACAGCGTCTTCTATTGCTTCCATCACATCTCCTGATGACAGAACTATCTTTGGAAAATCTCCGTGTCCGGCATTTACTGCGAACAGTAGATCCGCCTGAGAATTTCTTGTCGGTAATCCAGTACTAGGTCCACCCCTCTGGTATAAGGTTATTACAACTGGAACTTCATTCATTCCTGCATATCCTATGGCCTCAGCCATAAGTGAAAATCCCGGACCAGATGTGCCTGTGGCCGTTCTGGCTCCAGTCATTGCACCTGAAATAGCCATGGCTATAGCAGATATCTCGTCCTCGGCCTGAACAATCACCACCCCTGTTTTTCTTAGGGTTTCGTTTTCCGATTCTATCATTTCATCAAAATAATCGTGACCCTCTAAGAAGAAACTTTCATCGGCTGCCGGGGTAATAGGATAATACGTTTGTAACTTAAGTCCACCAACAACCTTCCCTATGGCAATTGCTTCATTTCCTGTAAGTATATATCTTTCCTTTATTTGTCTTGGCCCAAGTTTTACAATCTTAAGGTTATTGTTTTTTGAGATATATTCATATGCTATCTTAACTATCTTTTCATTGTCTTCCAAAACTTCCTTCTTTTTCCCGAAAACACTTGCGATCCCACTCAGTGTAAACTCTGAATCAAGCCCCATTATAGCCATAGAAATAGAAGCTCCCAGAGTATTCGCATATCTTGCAGGAGGTTTGCTTGGCCCAAGTGCCTCACTGATAAGGCTTCTAAATGAAACAGGTACTATAATTGCACCCTTTTTACTCATAAAATCAAGAGCACCTTTGACTGTCAATTCAAGGCCTTCTTCAGAAAGTTTTTCCTCAATATGCTTTTTTGTTTCTGGTTCAAGAGTCAAGACTTGACTTAGTTTTGTTCCCTTGACGTCTTCATCATACAATACTATCGTATTCTTTGTAACATCATACATATGAACAAATGGTGTTTCCGAATCAAGGCACGCAAGAATGTCCACAGGATATCTTAGACTTCTTACTTCTTCGTCTTTTACTCTCACGTGGAAATAGCTGTGTCTCCCCTTTATGTTAGAATGATATTCTCTTATCCCATATGCTTCATAACCTGCTATTGAAAAAGACCTTATCACAATTTGTGCGGCACTGTCTATACCGCCTCCTTGAGGTCCACCTATAATTAGATCAATGTCTACTTTAGACATATCTTCGACAGTTATTATTGGTTAAAATATTTTATTTAAACTTCCTCGCTTAATTTCATTTTTTATTTCCTGAGTGAATAAATGAATATTTGGTAACAGGTTGATTCCCTCAATTTTAGCAGATAAAATGGATGAAATTTATATGATTTTTTATTTTTAATATTTTGAATAAAATGATTTATTTTCGTTAATATTATAAATATGTATAATTTTGTTAATTTTAACCTTGAGAAGGTCAAGTAATAGGGTCACTTGTAATATTTAAATATTTTTATTATTTTTTAATTCCATATCAAATATTGACCTATTCATTTGATTCTCTAACACAATCCTTTTAGGAAAAAAATAAATAACATCTTCTTATTAATGAATGGTGATAAATCTGGCAGTTGGATTTGTGCTCATTAGCACTGTTCCTGGGAAGGAACATCAAGTTTACAATGAATTACTCAAAATTAAGGAGATTGTGGAGCTCCATCCATTGTTTGGTGAATTTGATCTTATTGCTAAGCTAGAGACAAAGGATTTCACAGAACTCGGTCAGATTGTTATCGATAAAATAAGAACAATCGAAGGTATTTTAGATACGAAGACACTTACTGGGATTAAGATGTAGGTGAAATAATGCCAGTATGGGGAATATTTGTAGCTATGATGCTACTTATTATGGGCCTTGTATTACTGATACTTGGCGCATTTGCAGCGTATTTCGGCTCTGGAAAAGTTAGATCATTTGGTGCAGTACTAGCAGTGTTGGGTATTGTAGTAGGATTTCTGTCATACGTGCTAAGAAAGCCTTTGAACATACAACTTTCAGCAGTCATATATAATGGTTTCATATATCTCATTTCAGCTATAATTGGAGGAGTAATTGCACTGTTGATATTCCTGGCAGTTCTACTTAAGTCCTAATTGGTGGTTTTTTGTTTAATCCATCTTTTTTTATTGATAGAGCAATAGAAAATTTAAAAGTTAAAGTGGATGGAAAAGCTATAGTGGCAGTTTCTGGAGGGGTTGATAGCACAGTCACAGCAAAGATAGCACACGATGCCCTGCAAGAAAGATGCCTTGCAGTTTACATAGATACTGGATTAATGAGATTGAATGAGACTGAAAATGTAAAAAAAATATTGGATAAACTGGGAATAATTTACAAAATTGTCGATGGAAGCAATATTTTCTTAACAAATCTCAAAGGAGTGATAGATCCAGAAGAGAAGAGAAAAATAATTGGTAGAACTTTTATTGAGCTATTTGAGAAAGAGGCAACTGAATTCGGGGCCGAATTTCTAATTCAGGGGACTATAGCACCTGATTGGATAGAGTCTGGAGGCGGGCTCAGAGATACGATCAAAAGCCACCATAATGTAGGTGGTCTTCCTGAGAAAATGGGATTAAAAATATATGAACCCCTGCGTGACCTTTACAAGGATGAGGTAAGAGAGCTAGCTAAATTTTATGGAATTCCAGGTGACAGACAACCTTTCCCTGGGCCAGGTCTATCTATAAGAATTATGGGAGAAGTTACAGAGGATAGATTGACAATTCTCAAAAGGGCCACAGCATTAATGGAAGAGTATTTAGAAAAAAATGGCATAGTTCCGTGGCAATATTTCGCTGTTTTGCTTACTGATAAATCTACTGGAGTTCATGGAGATAGAAGGGTTTACGGTAATACACTGGCAATAAGATGCGTTGATTCAATTGACGGGATGACAGCTAATTTCACCCAAATACCTTATGACATTCTTGCTGCTTTGTCAAGGGAAATAACAAATAAAATTCCAGAGATAAATAGAATTGTGTATGATATAACTGATAAGCCACCGGCTACCATAGAATGGGAGTAAACTAAAATTTTATTAATTTTTTAAATAATGATTTTAATGTATTATAAGATAAATATCAATTATGCATGAGTTATTATGCAAGAAACATACGTACCAGATACTTCTGTCATAGTTGATGGTCGATTTACAAGATTCATCTCACAGAATATTCCCAGTGACGTTATTATAGCAGAAGCTCTTATATCAGAAATAGAGCATCAGGCTAATGAGGGTAAGAGCATAGGATTCGCTGGACTGGAGGAGCTTCAAAAATTGCGTAAAATGCATGAATCAGGGGAAATTAATTTACAATTTTACGGAAGGAGACCTAACGAATGGCAGATTAAGAGGGCCAAGAGCGGAGAACTGGATGATTTAATACGTCAGGCAGCTCTTGATACAAATTCTATTCTCGTTACCGGCGATTTCATACAGAAGTCGATAGCAGAAATAAAAGGTATAAGGGTTATGTATCTTGAACCAGTTGTGAACGAATCCAAGAAAATAGAGAGCTATTTTACTGAGGATACTATGTCAGTCCATCTAAAGGCGAATACAAAACCAAGATTGAAAGTAGGTAAACCAGGAAATTGGAAAATTGTTTACGGTGATGACATAACTACCTCAGAGGAGCTAACTGCAATAGCAAACGATATAGTGGAAAGAGCCAGAAATGATGAGACAAGTCTCGTTGAAATGGATACAAGAGGGGTTACTGTTGTTCAGTTGACAAATGTTAGAATTGTTATAACTAGACCCCCGGTAAGTAATGGTATTGAAATTACTGCTGTTAGACCAACCAGAAAACTGACACTTGATGAATACGCTCTCCCGGATTCTCTGATGGTTAGATTTAAAGAGAGAGCAGAAGGTATAATAGTTTCTGGAAGGCCCGGAGCTGGAAAAAGTACTTTTGTGCAAGCTTTAGCTGAATTTTACAATTCTCAGGGAAAGATAGTTAAGACTCTTGAAAAACCTAGAGATTTGCAAGTTTCACCTGAAATTACTCAACTTACTCAGATAGATGGATCAATGGATAAGACCGGCGATATTTTGCTTCTTGAAAGACCGGATTATACTGTCTTTGATGAAATAAGAACTACTGGTGACTTCGTTGTTTTTACAGATTTAAGATTAGCGGGCGTTGGGATGATAGGAGTTATCCATGCCTCAAGACCAATCGACTCAATTCAGAGATTTGTTGGCAAAATCGATCTTGGAATAATTCCACAGGTTCTAGATACTGTCATATTTGTAGAGAATGGAAAAATAAAGAATGTCCTTGATGTTAATTATACTGTGAAGGTACCTAGTGGGATGACAGAGGAGGATATGGCAAGGCCAGTAATTGAGATTAAGGATTTTTATAACGGTAGGTTAATCTATGAAATATACACATTTGGTGAGCAGGTCGTCGTTGTTCCTGTTAGGGCAGAAAATGAAAAGGACATTAAGGCAATAATATCCGTAATAGATAAGGAGCTAGAAGAAATACCGCATAAAATAGACATAACATCTTCCGGAAAAATGAAATTATTCGTCCCCGAGCAATACATTGGCGAGCTCATTGGGAAAGGAGGAAGACGGGTTAAACAGCTTGAAGAAAATGCAGGCGTGGGAATAGATATTGAGGAGATGAAGTTTGATAATCCGGGTGAAGTAACTACCGAAATAAGGACGAACAAGGTAAATTTGTATGTCGGTGAGGATTTCAAAGACAAAGAGGTAGAAATAATGGTCGATGATTCACCGCTTTTTATTGCAAAAGTCTCAAAAAACGGGACAATTCAGGTTCGTTCAAATTCAGTACAGGGAAGGGCTATCAGGAAAGCAGTCTCAGAGGGTTCAAAGATCAAATTCTCTGTCCTTTAGATTTTTGTACCAAATTAATTTTTATTAAGTAATTCATATTTGTTTGAATTGAAAATAATTTATGTAATTCTTTTATCCTTAATGCTCGTTATGCCAATTGGGATAGTGGAAGGTCTAAATTCACAGAATAGTAACTTTTATCCACACATCTATAGAATAGAACTCGGCAATTCCCCTTTTTCTTCTCTTGAGTTTTTTGGAGTAGGTCACAATCACTTTAAAATCCAGAAGGGGTCAAATATAATAAAAGGGTCTTGCCTGTATAACTTCAGGTCACCAATTGGTGATCATATATCCCTGAACTATTCTGTCATCATTCATAAATCAGAATTCACAGTCAATTTTCCTCAGCCAGGTGGAATTTTGCAAAAGAATTTCAGAGGTTCAACAACGGTTGAGAATTCATTGAATTTTGATGGATCATCCGATTTCAGGTATGTCACCTTTGTCTATGTTTTAAATGGAGTTCAAAATGCAAAAATTAATGGAATAGGTGTATCAGGAGTTGATAGTCTTACAGGCTATCCATTATACAATCTCTCTTTGGATAACAACTATAATTTCTATCTGCCAGGTTTTGCTAACGTTAATGGTAATTTATCACCTACATTTGTAGAAGCCTATTTTATAAATAATAATCTTGTTATAGGGTTTTCATACAATATTAATAATTTGAACTTTGAGTCTTCCATTAATGTTATAATATCTTCATTTAATGAAAATTATGCCAGCAATTATCTGGAAGTTATAAGTAGTCAGGGGAGTTATCTCAGCGAATATTCTTACATAATACAGGACTACTATTCCCTGATAATTGGAGCAATAATATTCACTTTACTGCTTCTTCTGATATATGTGATTTATAAGAAAAAATAAGGCAAATATGTTACTGCATCCACAGTTCTATGAAATCCTGGATTAGTTTGTCAATAAATGATTCCTTGTATTCAATAATCAAACCTTTTATTGAATCCAAATTTTTTATCTTATAACCTATCCCCTTTTCCATCTGAACCCTTTCAAGGACATTGTCCTGTGTTAATAGTGATAAATGATAACTCAATGTTGGGGCTGTAATTTTAAGATTTTTTATCATTTCCGAAGGACTTTTGGCCTCTCCCGAAAGTAACATTTTCACAATCTTATTTCTTACGTGATTTCTTAAGTGACTCAGTATTATTATTTGCTCTTTAGAGAATGACTTAGAGGGGAAGAAGCATTTTGTTCCGTTAACATCTTCAGAAATGATTTCCCCCTCCTTCAGCAAGTTGTTTAGATGATATTGTAACACACCTGTAGGTAATTTTAGTGACCTTTGTATTTCCCTGAAATAGTAACCGGGATTAGCCTTTATAAAGTTTAAAATTTCTTTCTTCCTGTCAGGTTCCAAAAGAACCTCACCTTGTAACAGTAAGCACAAACAATGAGAGTACAATTAACAGGTCTGATACTACAAAGATGTAGAGATTTACTGGTAAATTCTGCAGTTCTTCATATATGAAAAATAAATAGTTAACAGACATCACGAGAAAGAATACTGATAAAATTGCTCCCTTTGTCGTATATTTTCTAACAATGAGCATTATTGAAATAATAAGGAATAGTAACGATATAGCCAGTATCAGAACACTGAGGATTAGCAATAAATTCATGAATGTCTATAGATTTTTATTATTTAAATTAATTTTAGAAAATTTTACCCATATAGGGACCGACCCTTTCATATCCATTTTTTCTGAAATATTCTCTTACACCAATTCCCGATATTACCAATATACCTTCATACCCTTCCTCTTTTGATATTTCCTCTGCCTCTTTGAGTAATCTTCTTCCATATCCCTGATGTTGAAATTCTCCGATCTCGTTAATTCTTGCTTCCTTCCCGAATGTTTTAATTTCTCTTATGATAGATCTTCCTTCCAGTTCCTGCCTAAAAACATTCTCACCCGGAAAACGAAGCCTTAAGAATGCTACAATCTTTTCATCTTCATCAACAAATTCTATAAACTTTTCAGTTCCCCCAGAAGCGAAATAAGTAGTTGTTCTCATCCCTATTTTTCCTTTAGGTAAATTTGTTCTTCCTATTTCCCTGTATCTTATTTCATTAATTTTAATTCCCATTTCTAATGCGCGATTAATAGCAAGTGT
>JABEBW010004078.1_pt1 | contig 17612 bp, 17 predicted proteins | sample 7245961 | NCBI WGS metagenome assembly JABEBW01 (sample SAMN14506364, study PRJNA622280) | hot springs metagenome | biome: hot spring [ENVO:00000051]|acidic hot spring [ENVO:00002120]; feature: spring [ENVO:00000027]|sediment [ENVO:00002007]; material: sediment environment [ENVO:01001048]...
TTATAATAGTATATAATAATTCGGTGATCGTATGGCGGAATTTACGGATAACGATGAAAGACTGGTAAAATACTTAATGGATGCGGGTTTACCTAAAAACATTGCCAGAACCATAGTGTTTCTTAAAAATTCTGAGGAAGTTACATCGGTGGAAGTTGAGAGAACAGCAAGGCTCAGACAGCCCGAAGTTTCAATAGCCATGCAGTGGTTGGAGAATAAAGGATGGATCACAAAGAGAGAGATAAAGAAGGAAGGGAAGGGAAGGCCTGTATACAGATACAAGCTTGCAAAGCCGTTCTCAGAAATAATTAAGGAACTTGAGGCAGATCTAAACAAAAGGATTGAGGAAATAACAAAAATAATAAACGGTTTAAAAGAATTTTCATAAAGATTTTGTTTTATTCTTTTTATAACTCCTGTAAACCCTGTATCCAATGTATAGCAGAATAATTAATCCGGCGATCAGTATGTAAATATCCAGTGAGGAAATGAAGTGCGATATTGAATCCCAATTTTTTCCAAGCATGTAACCTGCATAGGCAAGGAATGCGCTCCAAATCAAACTACCGGTAAATGTGTAGAATGAAAATATCCTTATGTCCATCTCCGCAATACCTGCAGGTAAAGAAATGAATGTTCTTATGATCGGTACAAGCCTTGTGGTGAAAACCGATATTTTACCATACTTCTGAAACCATTTCTCAGCCCTATCCAGTGTTTCGGGGGTTATCAGAAAATAGTAACCATACTTCAGTAAAAATTTCCTGCCCCCGAAATAACCGATGTAATATGAGATCAATGATCCGGCCAGGCCGCCAAGTGAAGATATAACAACAACAAGAAAAATATTAAGTATACCCGAAGAAGCGAGGTAACCGCCAAATGGTATAACAAGTTCGGATGGAACGGGAAGCATCATACTCTCAAGGGTCATGAGAAAAAATAAGGCAAAATATCCATATTCTGTAAGGAGCTGAATGATCAATGAGAAGAACCACTGCACTATACTCATTGATGCTGAATAAAGAATGGGAGTATTTAAACCAATAGGATACATTGAATTTTCATACTAAGAAACAGTTGATAAAATATGACTGTAACTGGTTTCATTTAGAAAAATTTTCAAAAAAATTAAAATTCTGGAGGAATATTTTGAAGGACAGGTTTGGATTCTATCAAACCCTGCTTTCTGTATGCAACATGTTCCTTCATCATGCATTTGTCCATGATCACCTTTATGCCATGGGATCTTGCTATATCCGCAGCCTTTTCGTTTATTATTCCCTCCTGCATCCAGAGAACCTTAACTTTCTTTTTCACAACATCGTCAATTATATCCATGACCCTTTCACTTGGTAAAAACACATCCGCCACATCTATTTCATCAGGAATGTCAAGTATTGATTTATAGGCCTTCAAACCACCAATGTTGTCAGCGGTGGGATTGACAGGGTAGCATTTGTAACCATGGCGCATAAGGTATCTCATAACACTTCTGCTCGGCCTGGTCCTGTCTTTGGATGCACCTATAACAGCTATTGTTTTTGTGTTCTCAAGAATTTGGAGGATTTCGTCCATTAATTTAACCCTCCAAAAATGACCTGTAAGCCTTATACGTGGACCAGAGATCAAGCTTGCTGACAAGTTCGAAGGGTGAATGCATGCTAATCAAACCCGGACCCATGTCAAGGACGGACATTCCATACTTTGCAAGGTACTTTGCAACAGTTCCTCCACCACCCTCATCAACCTTACCTAGCAAACCAAATTGATAAATAACCTTGTTTTTATCTAGAATGTTCCTTATTTGCGCTATAAGCTCTGCCTGCGCCTCACTAGATCCATACTTACCGCCAGAACCTGTATATTTTGTCAATACGATTCCAAAACCTGCCTTGGCGGCATTGTTTAGATCATGAACCTGCTTGAATATTGGATCAACAACAGCATTAACATCAGCACTTATAACAATTGATTTATGCATCAGATCCAGGAATTTCCCGTATGAGTATTCAATTCCATACAGGTCTAGAATTTTTGCTATGACTATTTCAACAAGGTTGCTCTGTGCACCAACATTGCCATCACTGCCAATCTCCTCTTTATCGTAAAGTATAACAATGCTGTTGTTTTTGTTGTTCTTTGAATCCAGTATCGCTTTAAAAGATGTGTACGCGCATATTCTATCATCCTGGCCGTATGCACCTACCATTGATCTGTCAAGGCCAACATCCCTTGGCTGGTGTGCAGGAACAACTTCAATATCAGCCGAGTATAAATCATCTTCCTCGATACCATACTTTTCTTTTATTAAATTTAAGAATGCTGTCTTCAATGGATTTTTATCATTTTTTCCATCAGGTATGTGAGAAATAATGAACTCCATGTCCTCTCCCTCAAAGGCTTCCAGTAACTTCTTTTCACCCTGAAGCTTCCTTGAAAGATGTGGTAAAAGATCAGGTATGGCAAAAACAGGATCATTTGGATCCTCGCCTATGTTAATTTCAACCTTTTTTCCAGATTTTGTAACAACAATGCCATGGATTGAAAGGGGTCTGCTCATCCATTGATATTTCTTTATACCACCATAGTAGTGTGTTTTCATCAGCACAGTTTGAGAATCCTGATCCTCAATAATGGGGTTTGGTTTTAAATCCAGTCTCGGGGAATCTATGTGCGAAGCAATGATCCTGAAACCATTTTCGAAATTCTTATCGTTTATGGTAATGATCCCCAGTGCCTTACTGTTCTTCACAAAATAATACTTTCCATCCTTTTTCTTTGCGTTTTCAATGTTTCTGAAACCGTTCTTTTCCAGCCAAGACACAAAATGTTCAACTGCTTCCCTCTCTGTCTTCACTTTTTTTAGAAATTCCTTGTATTCTTCCGCAAATTCAAATATCTCCCTTTTTTCCTTTTCATCAATTTTCAACCATCCACTCTTTTTTTCCATACTTTTCACCTCTCAATTGCAATTGACGCGTAACCCACCACCTCCTCCATAGGGAAAATATCCCCACTTGTGGCATATTTTAGTAACCTTGCCCTACCTCTTGTAGATAGCATAGCAGTAGCAATTGGTCCATAACCGCAGGCTGTAACATTGTACTCACCTAGAGCTTTATAAAAGCCCTTAATGTCCCCGGATATAAGAAAATTTATTGCCCTAAGATCCCTTTCATATGCACTTTTCTTTGGAACATAATGTGAAAAATCTGATGATGCAATTACAACAGCATCCCTGTCCTTTATTGCATCATGAATTATATCTGATAGCTCAGATGCGAATTCATAATCCTGAGCCATCATAACAATGGGAACAATCTTTATTTCTTTTTTAAAAAATTGAAGAAATGGTAACTGAACCTCTATTGAATGCTCATATAGATGTGCCTGTAGATCAACATCAACAATACCTTTATGAATCTCCTTTGCAAGGTCCCTGTCTATTCTTGCAATTCCATAAGGTGTCTGGAAATCCTCCATTGTCAGGGATACCATGGATCCAAGACCTGTATGGTTCGGGCCTATTATGATAAAGCTTTCTGGAAATCCATCCTTAACAAGCTCATTATAGAAATTTGCCGCGACCGGCCCTGAATAAATGTAACCTGCGTGTGGAACCACACCCCCGATGATCCTCCCCTCCCTTTTCACTGAAAGTGCAGGCACTTCTCCTGGACCAAGTGGGTGTGTGAACGATTCAATTATTGCATTATCCAGATCCTTTACCTTATCAGGATAGAACTGCCCGGCCACCACAGGTTTTCTCATAATGGCGCTTCAAACTCATCTACTTTGTACTGGAATTCATCATAGGTCTTTATTTTCCCCCTTGCAAGCATGTATTCCCTTGTCATTAGATAATAGACAAGTGCAAGTGCCCTTCTTCCTTTGTTGTTTGTTGGAATCACAAGATCAACAAATGATGTTCTGTTGTTTGCATCGCACATGGCAACTATGGGTATTCCTACCTTTACCGCCTCGCTTATTGCCTGGGCATCTGTTATAGGATCATTTGCAAGTATAACATCCGCCTCCGTATAATTGGGTAAATTTGGATTTGTTAATGTTCCAGGTATGAACCTTCCCACCATGGCTCTTGTTCCTGTAATTTCAGCGAACTTCTTTGCAGGCTGCTGTGCGTACTGTCTCTGGGCCACAAGAAGAACCTTTTCAGGCTCAAATCTTGCAAGGAACTTTGCCGTCATCCGGATCCTTTCATCCGTCTTGGATATGTCAAGGATGTACAGCCCATCGGCCCTTATTTTGAATATGAACGGTACCATGTGCTTGGATTTCACCTGAGTTCCTATCTGCACTCCTGCTTTAAGGTATTCTTCCTCTGGTATCAATAAATCTGCCATATTTTTCATTCCTCCAGATCTTCCTCAATCCTGATAAGTTGATTGAGCTTGGATGTTCTCTCCCCACCAATTGTTCCTGTTTTGATATGATCTGCACCAATACCAACGGCAATATCTGCTATGTAATCATCCTCGGTTTCACCGCTCCTGTGTGAAACTATTGTTGAATACGCTGACTCCTTTGCAAATCTTGCTGTTTTTAAGAAATCCGTTAAAGTTCCTATCTGATTGGGTTTTAAAAGAATGGCGTTACCTGCTCCAATCTCCACACCCTTCTTTAACCTCTCAAGGTTTGTAACAAAAAGATCATCACCGATTATCAGGGACTTTGATCCTATATCTGATGTGAGTTTTGCAAAGCCATCAAAATCATTCTCATCAAGAGGATCCTCAATAAAGTATACCTCATACTCCTCCGCAAGCTTTTCAACATACTCTATCTGCTGATCCTTTGTGAGTTCCCTGTCCCTGTATTTATACTTCCCATTAACATAGAATGAACTTGCTGCAAAATCTATGGCAGGATAAATTTTGAATCCTGTTGATGACCTGAACTTTTCTATGACAGAGTGAAGAATTTCCAGTGCTTCCTCATCACTTATTGATGCCACCCATGCCTTTTCATCACCTAAACCAAGAGAAACATTGGGCAATTTTTCCTTCAATCTCCTTCCAACTTCCTTATGTATCTCAGCGTTTGTGAAGATTGCATCCCTTACCTTTGGTGCAAAAGTTACCACAAGAAATTCCTGGATTGTTGTTCCGTTTATTGCATGTTTGCCTCCACCAATTATGTTACCCACAGGAACAGGCATTTTTTTATGAAAAATTCCACCTATATATAGGTAAAAGGGAATTTCGAGGGAATCGGCAGCAGCTCTTGCATTTGCAATGGAGATCGATACAGCAAGATTTCCTCCTATGTTTGAAAAATTATCAGTACCATCTATTTCATGTAAAAGAGAATCAATACCATCCTGGTCAAGAGAATCCAGACCTATCAATTCATTCTTAATATTTTCGTTGAATATTCTAATGGATTCGTCAATGCCCTTTAAAGGATAATCCCTTACCTCGAATTCTCCCTTGCTTGCTCCGGCAGGTGCCATTGCGTATCCAAGCCCGCCATCACTTGTAAATATTTCAACTTCAAGCGTTGGATTACCTCTTGAATCAAGAATTTTTCTTACCTTTGCATCCTCAATTATTGTCATTGTTTCACCTTAATTTCATCATTTATTTAAATTCTTTTTATGTTTTATAGCTGCCTGAGCCGCAGCAAGTCTTGCAACGGGAATTCTGTACGGTGATGCTGAAACATAGTCAAGGCCTATGATATGGCAGAATTCAATGGATGATGGATCTCCTCCATGTTCACCGCATATACCAATCTCAAGCCTGGGGTTGGATTTCCTTCCCCTTTCCTTTGCAATTTTCATAAGTTCCCCAACTCCATCCCTGTCAAGAACCTCAAATGGGTTGTTTTCAAGAACACCAAGTTCAATGTATCTGTTTAAGAATGTTGCCTCAACATCATCCCTACTGAACCCGAAGGTCATCTGTGTGAGATCGTTTGTTCCAAAGGAGAAGAAATCAGCATATTTTGCGATATCATCCGCAACAAGCGCGCCCCTGGGAACCTCAAGCATTGTCCCGAACATGTATTTTACCTTACCTTTTGATTCTTCCTCAGCTATGGGTATTAGCCTTTCTCTCATTATTTTAATTTCGTTTCCAATACCAACAAGAGGAACCATTATTTCCGGAATTACGTTCTTTCCTTCCTCCTTAACTTTCAATGCTGCCCTTATGATTGCTCTTACCTGCATTTCATAGATCTCAGGATAAACTAAACCAACCCTGCAACCCCTGAAGCCTATCATAGGATTGAATTCTGCAAGTGCTCTAACGGTCTTGAGAATCCTTTCCCTTTCGTTCAGTTCTTCAATCAATGGATCCATATCCTTAAGAGTTTTTGCATCCTTAAGTTTCATCTTTATTTCGTTTATTTCACTCGTTAGCTCGAGCTCTTTAGGAAGAAATTCATGCAAAGGAGGATCAAGAAGCCTTATGATGACTGGAAAGCCATCCATTATCCTGAAAAACTCAACAAAATCGTTAACCTGCATTTCAAGAAGTTTATTTAGATAAGATGTTCTTTCTTCTTTCGTTTTGCTCATGATCATTGCCTGCATTATTGGTAATCTATCCTTTCCAAGGAACATTCTTTCGGTTCTTGCTAGGCCAATGCCCTCAGCTCCATACTCCCTGGATCTCTTTGCCTCCTCGGGTGTGTTAGCATTTGCCCTTACACCTAGAACCCTCACCTCATCGCATATGGATAGAAATTCCTGTAGTTCAGGCGTAAGGCCAGGTGTAACAACAGGCACTTCACCAAGGTAAACAAGTCCCGCTGAACCATCAACTGTAACTGTATCAAGCTCTTTTATCACTTGACCACGGGATTCGAACTGCCTCATTTTCATGTCAATTACTATTTCCTCAGATCCAACAACAGCTGGTTTGCCCATTGCTCTTGCAACAACAGCAGCATGGCTTGTCATACCTCCTCTCGCTGTTAAAACCCCCTGGGCAACAGCAATACCATGAACATCATCAGCCATCGTTTCAGGTCTCACAAGTATTACCTTTTCGCCTTGTGATGCCAATTTTACAGCTGTTTCAGGATCAAAAACCACTTTGCCAATACCTGCACCAGGTGAAGCTGCAAGTCCTTTAGCAACAACAGTCTTTTTTACTTTTTCATCAACCTGTGGATGTAGCATCTGGTCAATATGTGATGGTTCTACCCTCATTATCATTTCTTCCAATGTTATTATTCCTTCTTTATACATATCAAGCGCAATTTTAATTGCTGCCCTTGCATTTCTTTTTGCACTTCTTGTCTGAAGAAGATAGAATTTACCCTTTTCAATGGTAAATTCAATATCCTGAACATCCCTGTAATGCTTTTCAAGTATTTCTGCTGCCCTTACAAGTTCTCTGTATGCAGAGGGAATATCCTTTTCCAGTTCCTTTATGGGTTTGGGTGTCCTTATCCCTGCAACAACATCCTCACCCTGTGCATTGGCCAGATATTCTCCATACAAAACTTTTTCACCCGTTGAAGGATCCCTTGTGAACGCAACACCCGTGGCTGAATCAAATCCCATGTTTCCAAAAACCATTGTAACAATGCTCACAGCAGTGCAAAGATCCTCTGGTATGTTGTTCAATTTCCTGTAAACTTTTGCCCTTTCATTGTTCCAGGATTCAAAAACCGCCTTTATGGAAAGTTCAAGCTGTTTATAGGGATCCTGCGGAAACTCAAGACCATGATCCTTGATTATTTTTTTGAATTTTTCAACCAGTTCCTTCAATTCGTTTGTTGTTAAATCAATATCATTTTTTCTTACATATTTTTTCTTTGTTTCGTCCATGGCCTCATCAAATTCCTTTCCTGGAACACCAAGTACAATCTTACCGTACATTTGGACCAATCTTCGGTATGCATCCCATGCAAACCTTTCATTTCCCGTATTTTCAATTAAACCTCTTATTGTTTTATCGTTTAAACCAACGTTAAGAACAGTATCCATCATGCCCGGCATTGAAACTGGTGCGCCTGATCTTACAGAAACAAGTAATGGTTTTTTTTCATCACCGAAAACCTTACCTGTTATATTTTCCAGTTTCTTCATTGCTGATAAAACTTCATCCCACAATCCATCTGGAAATTCATTCTTTTTAACGAAAATCTTACAGGCATCTGTGGTTATTGTAAAACCGGGTGGCACAGGCAATCCTATCCTTGTCATCTCTGAAAGTCCCGCTCCTTTACCTCCTAGAAGATTCTGCATATCCTTGCTTCCTTCTTCAAAAAAGTAGATGTACTTCATCCAATTCACCTGATTTCCTAATGGAAAGATTGTTAAAAAATATTTCTCTTTTTAAAACAAATGAAGATAATAGAGAAAAACAATGATCATTAGAATGAACGGTACGGGTGAATCAAAAATTATGAAAAGTTTATCAACATCGTATTTATAAACATAAATTAACCTGAAGAAAAGAAGAAAGGCTATTATTGATGTTAAGATTAAAAAAATTAAACTTTTTAAAGAAAATATGAAAAGGGGGATAAGAGAAATTGTATAGAATAAAAATGTAGGAAATATTATTCTTCCATTCAAAAGAACAGGAATAGATTTTATTCCCATTTTTTTATCAAAATCATAATCCTGAAACTGGTATATTATATCAAAACCTGCAATCCAGAATGCAACAAATATCATGATCAAATACAAATTAAGATCGTATGGTATGGATGCTTTTGATGCAACGTAACCCGCAAGCACAATAAGGGCAATTGATAATCCAAGAAAAATGTGTGAAACAACCGGTATTTTCTTCGTTTTGGGATAAAGATAAAAAAGTAAAAGAATTAAAGGTGAAAGAATGCCTGCAAGAAAATTAAGCAAAAAAGCTGAAATAACAAAAATTAAAGATGATATTAAAAGTATCATATATGCCTGTTCTATTGATATTTCACCTGTTACAAGTGCCCTTTTTCTTGTCCTTGGATTTAATCTGTCAAAGGGTAAATCAAGGATCCTGTTCATTGTAAAACCAGAAACCCTTGCTGTAATTCCGGCAATCGTAACAAGAATGATTATTTTTAAGGTAATTGTGCCTGAGAGTAAAACACCCGCATATGCAAAAGGTAGATCAAAAATTGTATGCTCAATTCTTATAAAATCCAGGAATTTTTTAAGGCCTGAAACCATACCTTTTCACTTTTTCCAGTAGTTCATCTGATATGTTAAATTCTATCTTTTCCGGCCATGGTCTGTTGAATCCCTCCTCCTTGAATTTCCTTGTTGCATCTATGATCATCTTTCCACCAACATTTTCATCCAAAGAGGCATGATCAATGGAATCAGCAACGCCTGTTTTAATGATTTCAACATCCCTGTATGGATCAGTCCTTGTTGCAACTGCCCATATTACATCACTCATGTTTTTCACATCTATGTCATCGTCAACAACTATAACATATTTGGAGAACATTAGCTGTCCTGATGATAGAATTGCCATACCAACCTTTCTACCTTGACCTGGATACTTTTTCTTTATTGAGACAACGCATATATCGTTGAAAACACCTTCTTCTGGCAGAGAAAGATCAACAATATCCGGTATCTGAAACTTTATTGCTGGCAAAAATATCCTTTCTATTGCCTTTCCAATAACAACATCCTCGTTCCATAACTTTCCAACAACTGTTGCATGGTAAATAAAATCCTTTCTGTGGAATATCTTTTTAATATGAAAAACAGGGTAAAGATCCTTTGGTGTGTAATATCCTGTATGATCACCAAAAGGCCCTTCTTCTCTCAACTCTTCAGGATCAACATAGCCTTCAAGAACAATTTCAGCGTTTGCAGGGTATCTCAGATCAACATTTTCACCCCTGACAACATCAACGCTCTCCTGCATCAGATAACCTGCAAACGACATTTCATCAAAACCTTCGGGTAAAGGGGATATGGAACTGAAAAGAATTGCAGGATGAACACCTAAGACAACAGCAACATCAAGCGTTCTGTGCATTTCTTTTGCCTTTTTCAAATGCATTGCCCCAGTCTTCTGTGCCTGCCAGTGCATACCCGTTGTTTCTGAGTCAAAAACCTGCATTCTATAAGTTCCAGCATTATATGTACCTGTTTCAGGATCCTTTGTTATTACAACAGGGAATGTTATGAACCTTGAGGCATCCTTAGGCCAGGTTCTTAATATTGGTATATCATCCAAAGTAATTTCAGACATTTCCTTAACAACACCGTGAGATTTTTCATTCACATTTAAATTTTTTAATTTTTTATAAATCTTCAGACCTTCAAGTAAACCTGGATTTTTGTAAATTGCAAAAATCAGATCCTGAAAATCCCTTGAAATTTCATCAACACTTGATCCTATTGACATTTCAAGTCTTTTACTTGTACCGAATAGATTCATCAATACCTTCCTTTCCTTTCCATCAACCCTTTCAAACAACAATGCAGGGCCTTTATTTTTCTGTACTATATTTGTAAAATATGATATTTCAAGGTCTGATGAAAAATTTTCATTAATTCTGAGAATCTCATTCTCCCTGGAAAGCAAATCTATTACATATCTCAGATCCTTCATTATTTATGGAATATTTTCAACCTTAATTAATTTTCCAGTGAATAATAATTTAGCCAACACCCCTGCAAACAGGGCAGAGATATTTCCCTTTAACATAAATTAATTCTGTTGAGAACTGTCCGCAACTCTCACATCTCCCAGCAAGATATTCCTTACCCTTGTATTCGACCTCCCCTTTCATTCTTTCCTTTTCTTCAATTATTTCGAGAATTGTGGGTGCAATTCTCACAATATCATTCTCAGAAAGTATGCCGATTATTTTGTTTTCTTCAATTACTGGCAGTTTTCTTATTTTCTTTTTTGCCATAAGCAATGCAGCCTTTTCCAGTGTGTCATCAGCATTAATAACAACAATGGGTTTTGTCATGATCTCAGAAACCTTCACCTCAGTGGGATCCAGACCTCTTGCAACAACCTTAACAACAATATCCCTATCTGTCAATATCCCAACAGGTACATTCTTATCCACAACAATCATTGTGCTTATACCTCTCTCAACCATTGCCTTAACAGCATCCCATAGAACTGTTGATGATTCAACAAAAAGCGGATTCTTTGACATTACTTCCCTTACTTTTATCTCTGCCATCATTCCACCAATTAAAAAATGTATTAAAGGGTAATAAAACTTTCTTATCTATCACCACTTTATTTTGAACTACCCCACCTGACGAAACTGTGCGAAAATTATTTAGAGTATTTTACCAAATATGATAATTGTAATGTCCTGAAATCATTGATTATAAAAAGCCCATACCCAAATATGGTTTTAGCAAAACTGAATAAACGAGCAGTGATTAAAATTTTGTGTAAACAAAATAAAAACTTCTTTTTCTAAATAGATTTCCTAATGAAAATGTTTTTAACCTAAAAAAAATTGCAATACTGTTATGGATACTCCTCTAATGAAACAGTACTTCGAAATCAAAAAGAAATACAAGGAAATGATTCTATTCTACAGAGTTGGAGATTTTTATGAAACATTCGGTGAAGATGCAAAGATAGTTTCAAAGGAGTTGAACATTGTCCTTACGTCAAGGAACAGGGGTACAAACGATATACCCATGGCAGGTATTCCATACCATGCACTGTATTCTTACATTGGAAAACTTGTTTCCAAAGGTTACAAAGTTGCTCTTTGCGAACAGGTTGAGGATCCAAAACTTGCCAAAGGAATAGTGAAAAGAGAGGTCGTGAGAATTTTCACTGCAGGTACAGTATTTGAGGATGAATTGATTACTTCTGTCACAAATTACATTGTTAGTATTGCTATGGATAAAAATATAGGTATTGTTCTTGCAGATGTTTCAACGGGTGAACTTAAGGGATCTGTTCTTGAAAATTCTACTGAAGCACTAGTTTCAGAAATTTACAGAATAAACCCGAAGGAGATAATTATTGTTAACAGGGATCTTGAGGAAATTGAAAAATTTGCAAAGGAAAAAAGCATTCCAAAAAGCATAATTTACAGTGATCTGGAAATGGCGGAAAGCGAAATAAAGAGGCATTTTAGCATAATGGATCTGAAAAGCATTGGTCTTGATAACAAAAATGAACTTGTTTTGGCTTTGGGTGCATTAATAGATTACTTAAAAAGTGTTGAAAAGGATTCCCTGAAAGTTTTGAAAGAATTCAAATTCTATGGAAAAAATGATTTTCTTATTCTTGATGATACAACGCTGAAGAACCTCGAGGTTTTTTCAGACATAAGGGGAAATGAAAAGAATTCATTGTATGGAATTCTTGACTCCTGTTCAACAAAAATGGGTTCAAGGGAACTAAAAAGATCTCTAACCTTTCCGTTCATGAACCTGGAAAAAATAAAGGAAAGGCTTGATGCAGTTGAAAAAATCATGTCCGATGCCATTACAAGACTAAACATAATTGAAACTCTAAAGAAAATGCCAGATATTGAGAGAATCTGGTCAAGGGTGCTCATGGAAAAGGCATCCACAAGGGATCTTATTTCTTTGAAAAATGCATTGAAATTGATACCTGAAATTATAGAAATGATCAACTTTGAATCTGAACTTATAAAAAATTTGAAGGAAAAGATGAATTTTGATAATGAAATTGTGAACATTATTGAAAACGGTGTTGATGAAAATTACGAAGAGAGTGGAAAATTGATAAAGAAGGGTTTTGATAATGTTCTTGATGAGTACAGAAAAATACTTGATGAGAGTGAGAAATTCATCATGGATCTTGAAAGGAAAGAGAGCATAAGAACTGGAATTAAAAATTTAAGGATCGGATACAATGATGTTTTTGGATATTACATTGAAATTCCAAGGTCCCAGGCATCAAAGATTCCATCATATTTTATAAGAAAACAGACATTGAAAAATGTTGAAAGGTTCACAACTAAAGATCTGCAGGAATTTGAATATAAAATAATGGAGGCAAAGGAAAATTTTTCAGAAAGAGAAAAGGAAATTTTCCAAAATATCATAAGGAATATTGTGGAAAAGGGAAAAGGATTGAAAGATCTTATTTCATCCCTTGGGGAATTGGATTTATTAATTAACCTTGCGGAAATTGCAGTTAAAAGAAATTACACAAGGCCAATTGTTGATGATTCAATGCAAATTGATATAAAAGATGGAAGGCATCCTGTTCTTGATGTTATTATGGATAATTTTGTTCCAAACGATACTGAAATAGATGAAAATTCAAGGTTTATTGTTTTGACCGGACCAAACATGGCAGGAAAAAGCACTTACATGAGGCAAATAGCCCTCATAATAATAATGGCACAGATGGGAAGTTTTGTCCCTGCCTCGTACGCAAGAATTGGAATTGTTGATAGGATATACACAAGGGTTGGTGCATCTGATGATATTCTAAGGGGACAGAGCACATTCATGAACGAGATGATAGAGCTTGCGAATATAATAAACACTGCCAGTGAAAGGAGTTTCATAATACTTGATGAAATTGGTAGGGGAACAAGCACATTCGATGGTATGAGCATAGCCTGGGCAGCTGCAGAATACATAAACGAAAAAATAAGGGCAAGAACAATATTTGCAACACATTACCATCAGTTGATTGAACTTGAAAAGCATTATACCGGAATAAAAAATTACCATATGCCCGTTAAGGAAACAGAGCACGGATTAATTTTCACAAGAAAGGTTGTTCCGGGCGGAATGGGTGAAAGCTACGGTATTGAGGTCGCATCCATGGCAGGTTTGCCAGATTCGTTGATAAAAAGGGCAAAGGAAATGCTTGAAAAAATTGAAAAGGAGAATGTTCTGGAGATTAAAAAAAATAGAGTAAAGCAGGTCACACTACTTGATTCAATAATTGCGGAGGAACTTAAGAACATAGATCCTGAAGGTATGGAAAAAGAAGATCTCGTAAGATTGATTAAAAATTTAAAGAAGATGTTTCAGGGATAGATCCATGTCCCATTTTTCCTATCCATGGCATCCTTAAGACTTTCCGGACTCGTTATTAAAACATCTCTCCCCCCATTTTTCAGGAACTTCATTGCCGCAAGGATCTTTGGTCCCATGCTTCCAGGCTTGAAATGCCCTTCTTTGTAATATTCTTCAATTTCCTTAAGGTTCACTTCATCAATCGGTTTTTGGTTCTCTTTTCCATAATTCAGGTAAACCTTATCAACAGCAGTCAATATTATCAGTTTTCTTGCATCAATGTCCCTTGCCAGTGTTGCAGCACCAAGATCCTTATCTATAACGCCTTCAACACCCCTTAAGGTTCCATCTTTCCTTATCACCGGTATGCCACCACCACCGACAGAAATGACGATAAAACCTCTTTCCAGAAGGCACAAAATTGCATCCTTTTCAACTATTTTCAAAGGTTCAGGCGATGGCACAACCCTTCTCCATCCTCTGCCTGAATCCTCAACCATTATCCATCCTTTTTCCCTTATGAGTTCCTGTGCCTGGAATCTTGTGTAAAATGGACCAATTGGCTTAGAAGGATTTTTGAATGCCGGATCCTTTTCACTTACCTCAACCCTTGTGAGAATTGTAACAATATCTTTTTCAATTTTCTTTGATTTTAGAACATTGTTGAAAGATTGTTCTAGCATATATCCTATCATACCCTGCGATTCTGCACCGCAGACATCCAGGGGCATTGGCGGAACAAGTGCCTTTGCCTGCTCATTCTGCAGAAGAATTGCACCAACCTGTGGCCCATTTCCATGCGTCATGGCAACCTGATAATTTTCAAATATCCAGTATATGCTTTCAGCTGTCTCCTTTGCCCTTTTGAACTGTTCCTCAGCAGTTCCAACATCACCCTGTCTGAGAAGGGCATTGCCTCCAACAGCTATTACGATCCTTTCCATGCAGCTCACCTTGAAATAAAAAGGTAAATGTAGAAAAAAATTTAATTTTTTACATATTTTTAACAACAAGCCTCATGTTCGCTGGTTTCTTTGTAACGTTAAGAACCTTCATGCCGTAGATTTCATCAATTCCTTTATCTGCAGCAACATCAACAAGTCTCTGTGATATTATTCCACCTGTGATCAGTACTTTTCCAGGATTGTTCAAGGAGGATAATTTTTCAACAAGTTCGTTAAGTTGTATAGTTTCTTTGATGTTTCCAGATTCATCAAGTATGTATGCCACCTTTTTCTCAAATGCATCGAGAACAAGATCCTCAATTGATGTTTCCTTTTCCTCCTGTTCCTGCGTTTGTTCCTGTGTCTCTACCTGGCTGTTATTTTCCTCCTGTACTTCAGCTCTTTCCTCGGATTTCATAAGTTTTTCAAGTTCTTCATTCATTCCATGTGTGGCTAGATACTGTTCAACAGGCATTTTGTTCCTCAGTGCTTTGACTATCTGCTTGTATGTGAGTTCCTCAACCTCTCTTCCGGGGGGTGCCCTTGCCACAAAGTCTATTTCAGCAACCTGAAGCAATTCTTTCAGTATGAGATCTCCACCCCTATCACCGTCAAGAAATGCCGTAACAACCCTTTCCTTTGTAAGATCAATTATTGTCTTTGGTATGTTTGTTCCCTCAACAGCTATAGCATTTTTTATTCCATATTTAAGTAAATTGAGAACATCAGACCTCCCCTCAACAACAATTATTGCATCGGATGTTGGAACACTTGGACCCGCAGGTAATTTTTCATCACCATAGCTTATTATTTCCTCTTTTTCTATTGTCTCCCTTACAACCTGTATAAGATCCTCACTCAAATTCTTCCCCTGCGATATGAGGTTTTCAAGCAGTTCCTTTGCTCTCTCTATTACCCTCTGCCTCTTTGTTAATCTTATATCCTCTATTGATAAAACTTCAAAGCTTGCCTTGCATGGTCCCACACGTTCTATTGTTTCAAGTGATGCTGCGAGTATTGCGGTTTCAACCTGATCCAGACTTGAAGGTATGAATACTATACCTTCAGATTTCCCTTTCTTTGATTCTATTTCAACCTCAATTCTTCCTATTCTTCCACTCTTCTGGAGATCCCTGAGGTCAAGTTCATCACCCAGAAGACCTTCAGTCTGACCGAAAATTGCACCTACAACATCCGGCTTTTCAACAACACCATCGGCCGTTATTTTGGCCTTTATAAGATATTTGGCCATGTTTGGATCTATATTCATTGCTATCACCTTCTTTTATTCAGGAAAAAATAGTCATCTCCTCATCCATTCCCTCGCATTAGGACCGAGTTATGAATTAATGAGCTTGATATCATGATCATCATCAGGGATGACTACATTCCCTGATAACTCTTAATTTCAAATGGTTAATAAATCTTTTCATTGAATTTCAGAAAATTTTTTAAAATAGATCACATTAAAGATGAAAAGGTGAAAATTAATGACATTCTGGCAGGGCAGATCCGTTAGAAAAATGACAGGCGGAAGGTACAGGCAGGCTAGAAAGAAGAGAAGGTACGAGCTTGGCAGTGATCCTGTTCTAACAAAACTTGGTGAAAAAAGGAAAAAGGTTGAGAGAACATTTGGAGGTTATGAAAAAATCAAGCTGCTGAGTACAAATGAAGTAAATGTCTATGATCCAAAGACAAAAACAATGAAAAAAGTGAAAATCATAACGGTGAAGGAAAATTCAGCAAATCCTCACTACGTTCAGAGGAACATAATAAACAGGGGTGCGGTCGTGCAGACAGAACTTGGTCTTGTTAAAATTACATCTAGGCCAGGACAGGATGGCCTTCTTAATGGTGTGCTTATTGAAAAATGATCATCTATCCATCATACTTTAATAGAAATCTTTCAAGAAGGCAGGGTAGAGTTGTTAGCAGAAATCTTGCATTCGACCCTGACCCTGACAAAATTGAGAATGTTTTAAAAAAACTTAATTTGAAATATGAAAGACAGGATAAAAAATATCCGAGGAGATGGTGGGAGGATAAGGTTAGATTTTATATAGAAACTGACAGAAAAAAAAGTGAAATTTTAAAAGAAATTGCTAAAGAATTTAAAAGGTTCTAAAATCTTTTCTTAAATTCCCTTCTTCCACGGTTGAATGGTCTCCTATCAGACCTAAACTCCCTCGGGTGTTCTGTTGCACTCACATCGTTTTCAGTATTAACGCTCTCAATTTCCTCTTCCGCCTTCTTTATTGATCCATATTTTCCAACGTTAAGTCTCATATGTCCTCTTACAAGTGTTATGTATCCATTATCTATGTACACTACATCACCAGCATTTATACCGTTCACTTGGTCACCCCAGAGTGTCAGTGTTACAAGACCGGTATCATCGCCTAGCACTACTTCCGTTAATTTCCTTGATTCTCCATACCTTGTCTGTATTTCCTTTGTTTCTCCAACGCTTGTCACTTTTGCCAAAACATTCACCCTTCTAGAATCAGGGTTCAAGTCCTTTATTTTCGTTACGTTCTCCATACTTTCTTCCTTCCTTTTTTTCTAGAACGGTCTTGCCATTTTCCAAAAAGGAAAACAGTTCCGTTCAGTTTACTTCATTACCAATTGATATTTAATTTTATCGGTACCATACACATTGTGTAGTATCCCTTTACGAATATACTTATTTTATAACCTTAACTCCGATTTGTAGGGAATATATCCAA
>JABEBW010003294.1_pt1 | contig 17578 bp, 10 predicted proteins | sample 7245961 | NCBI WGS metagenome assembly JABEBW01 (sample SAMN14506364, study PRJNA622280) | hot springs metagenome | biome: hot spring [ENVO:00000051]|acidic hot spring [ENVO:00002120]; feature: spring [ENVO:00000027]|sediment [ENVO:00002007]; material: sediment environment [ENVO:01001048]...
CCTGAAGCAGGAGTGCCGTTTGCGTACGTGACCGTCGCGGTCAAGGTGGTGGAGGTGCCAGCTGTGAGGGTGGTGGGGCTCACCGTAAGCGAGATCTTGCTAGTGGAGAGAGCGCTGGCCGTGTAGTGGGCAGAGTATGACAGAGGCAGGCCGAGGAAGGCCGCGAACTCAGGCGAAAGCGAGTCCGTGGCTATGGCCTCGGCGAGAGGAGACTGCACTCCTGGAGGTGTGACTCCGAATATCGTTGGCCAGTAGAGTACGCTATCGGCGTTTACCATGCCAGGGCTTATGCCTGGATACACTATAGTGGCTTGGCTATAGACGGGAAGCTTCAGTATCCACGAAGTGTTGAAGTCGCTTGTTGAAAGGGCGATTCCCGCGTACTTTGACTCAAGCGGTATTATTGGCATCTGTGAACTCAAGAAGGCAACGAGCTCAAGCATCGTCTGGTTGTACTGCGCACTCATCGGTGCTGCCGACTCCAACTGGCCATACCAGTTGTTGAAGTTGAATATGCCCTTCGTGCCGTTCGGGTACACTATTGGGTAGTTATTCGTTGTAAGCCATCCATTGCCGGAGGTGTACTCCATGTTCCACCACCACCAGCCCATGGACCACGAAGTAGCGTACGCTTTCTGGAATCCCCAGTATATCAGAGCAAGCTCGAAGTCGCCACCCGGGAGCATCGTCCCAAAGTAAGTACCAACGTCATCCGCGAACGTCTGAGTGGGTATTCCAAATGAAGTTAACTGAGAGGCAGCGTTCTCAAACATCGTGCTAACGTCCGTCCATCCTCCAGGGAGCTGCATGCTTAGCGTGAACGGCTTCCCATTCGGCATGTACCACTGGCCGTTCTTCTTCGTGAAGCCCACGCTCTCCAGTAGCTGCGCTGCGTACGACGGGTCATACGTCAGGTTTGTCATGTCCTTCTCCAGCCAAGATGGAAGTGCGACGTAGCGAGCCCACATGCCAGGCTGGTTCCATGGAACCCACAGGTTGATGCCATATGCATTCCAGGAGTCGACTACCTCGGTCCTGTTTATTGCGTAAGCTAGCGCGATCCTCACGGTGCTTATGTTGAGTGGATAAACTGCGGGATTCGTCAGAATTCCCCAGTCGCTGTAGTCTGGCATGGGCAGTACCTGGAAGCCAGAGCTCTCCAAAACCTTGAACTGCGCCGGGGAGAACCCGGTCTGCGACCAGTCGATCTTGCCGGCAAGCATGCCGTTCATCGTCTGCCCGTTTCCTCCAGTCCACCATATTATTATCTCCGGGTTGTAGTCCTGCCACGTGTGGTACGGGTAAACAGCCGCCCACTCGTTCAGCAGGTTCTGTGGGTCTAAGTGCCATACGACGTAAGGAACGGACACAGTGACGTAGTAGGGGCCGAGGAACCAAGGAGCAGGAACGAAGTGTTCCACGTTGCTCGCGTCGGCAACAGCCTCGGTGGAGTTCATAGCGGTCACGTTGGCGAGAACGGGCTTCCAAACCTCGTAAGGGGTGGACATTATGGTCTGCACCAAAATGTTTGGAAGAGTCGGGGCCCAGGAGTTAAGCGTGAACTCAATTGTGTAGTTGTTGAGAACGTGAATCTTGCTGTAGTTGAGATAGGGCGAGTAGCCCTGGAACACCTTTGACTCTATGTAGAAGTAAGTGTAAACGTCCCAAGCCGTGAACGGCATGGTCGCGCTGCCGTTGTACCAGTTAAGCCCCTTCCTCAAGTAGAGTATGAAGCTGTCGTTAGACGGAAACTCTGATATACCCGTGGCAAGACCAGGCAGGAATGCGTTGGTTATGGCGTCGTACCACATCAGCGGGGGATCCGTCGTCATTATGTTCGTGGTTATGAAGTTGTTGGCCGCGAACACGTTCCACACTGGCATCGAGGGGCTATATAACAACGTTGAGTTGTTTGTGGTCACTATTTGCGGAGCCTGCCCAGCAGAAACAGGCGCGATGAATCCGCCCATCGCGAGGCTACTTAGCAGGAAGACCGCAACAGCAAAGTAGGCTGCAACCTTTTTAAGGAAATTCCTCAACTTATTCCTCATTTCAATAACGCGCTGATGCATTTAAGGATAACGCGTTTTGCCAAGTACGTTTTCACTCATTTATAATTATGACCAAGGATTAAGCTAATGCGCAGATATATTCAATTTTGCATGTAGCAAAGCCTTATATAAGTTGCAGGAAGTTAGCTCTACCTATAATCAGTTAGAGAAACTTCGCGGGCTACTTGGAATTTCTGTAAACTTGGGAGCCGAAAAAGCCGCAAATGCGAATAAATTACAAAGGGTTAAGCAACAGGCCATTGCGCGGCGCAGGCCGCGACTAACGACCTGATTCCTCAGGCCTAAGATGTGTTTTAAAGGTTACTTACCTCATGCCCGTCCACGCAATTCGAGTGCTGCTAGCGGTTCAACTTGCCAAAGCCTGTTCGAGCACGGATTATTCGCTGTACCCAAAGCATTGACCTAAGAGCAGGGAGGGTGATTGCACAATTAAAATAAACACTCGCTCGCGACGCGCGAGCTATCGTGAACTCACTAGAAAAAATCGAGATAGACCTAATCGCACATCACAGTTAACGCGCAGCGGCTTTTCAAGCACTTGGAGCCAAAAGATCAATGGCGGCTTATCTGCTCCAGCTTCATGGCCTCTGCCTGGTTATGGAGCCTGATGATTAAATAGGCCTCCAAGAAGCTCAACGCTGAGCCAAACACAAGCATAAACGGTTCCATGGATCTAATGACCACATCTGGAAGGGGTCTACCCAACAGCCCATTAACTAGCGCGATAGGAACGTGGATTGCAAGCAACACAAAAGCGGGCACTATGCCAGCAAGCGTGACCTCGAGGTAAGCCCACCCCTCACCATCAAGCTGCTTCAAGAGCTTGTAGTTCTTTGTTTTGAGCGCGTACTTTAAGCTTCCCAAGTGCCTGTACACGAGGTAAGCGGGAACGACGAAAACAGCGAAAACGGCAAAGTACATCAGGCCGTAAAGGGTGACCACGTCTCCAAGCATCCAAGGAGTTATGAAGAGGCCCCTAACAAAGGCTGCAAAGAAGTACAGGAAACCGACGGCCCAAGCTAGAAACACGAGGAAGCCCACGACCCTAGCCCAATGTAGAGTATGGCCTATTTGCTCTAAGTCCTTTGATTCCATGCTAAATAAGTAGCCTTTCAGATTTAAGTATAGCTCTATCCTAGATTTGCCTTTTTCCTACATTGCACGGAAGCCTTGGCTTTAGCCCCCAGACCCAGTTCCAGGAGAGCCTCTGTCCTTCTCTACACCCTGCTCTGCTTCCTTATGTCATACACCACAAAAGTGAAAAGCCCTATCCATATAACGAGCCCCACTTCAGCTAAGGGAAAGCTGGGCGATCCCGGGGGCATGAAAACAAACGAAAAGATGAGAAGAAAAAGGAAAGTCATCAAGAAACCGAAAAAAAACCTGCCGGTTTGCGGATCCAATCACTTCACCTGGACGGGCGTCCCTTCGACGTTTGGGTAAAGGAAGCACGCCACCTGCTCGTCGCCAACCTGCGACAGCTTCGGCCTCTCCTTTCTGCACCTGTCGAACGCAAACGGGCACCTGTCGCTGAACTTGCATCCGGCAGGAGCACGGCTTGGGTCAGGCGGATCCATCCTGGTGAGCTTCATGAGCTGTTTGCTCCTAGACTTCTTTGGATCGGGCTCGGGTATAGCGGAAAGCAGGGCCTTAGTGTATGGATGCAATGGATCCTTGAGCACCTTCTCAGCGGACCCGAACTCGACTATGGAACCCAGGTACATCACGGCGATCTTTCCCGTCTTTCCAGCTATGTAGTAAGCCATGCCCAGGTCGTGGGTTATGAAAAGCATGCTGAGGTCCATCTTCCTCTGCAGGGTCATCATGGTGTCCAGTATCCCGAGCCTCAGCGATGCGTCAAGCATGGTTATCGGCTCGTCTGCAACCACGAACTCAGGTTGAAGCAGCATCGCCCTCGCTATGGATACCCTTTGCCTTTGCCCACCGGAAAGCTCAAAGGGGTACTTGTCCGCGTAGAACTCCGCTGGTATTAGCCCAACTTCCTCCAGCATCTTGTAAACTGCTTCCCTTTCCTCTTCCTTGCTTCCCGCTAGGTGATGGGCCCTGAGCGGAAGCGCGAGCACGTCATAAACGCTCTTGTAGGGGTTAAGGCTGGAGTACGGGTCTTGGTGGATTATCTGCGACTTCATCCTGAAGTCCATGAACTCATCCTTGGTCATCCTCCACACGTCCTTCCCGTGGAAGTAGACGTGTCCGCTGCTTGGCTTTATTAAACCTATGAGCGTCTTTCCGAGCGTTGTCTTGCCGCTTCCGGACTCTCCAACAAGGGCAACGGTGCTTCCTCTCTCTATCAGCAGCGAGATGTCGTCGACGGCGTTAAACGGTATGTGCCCAAACAGGCCTCTCTTGGCCTCGAACGTGACCGTCAGGTGCTCCGCCGCAACCGTTCCCCTTTCTCTTATCAGCTCTTCTTCACTCATTTGGAATCACCCTCAACTTCTACGTTCCTCACCTTGCCGACCAACTGGTCAGCATGTATGCAGCTACTCATATGAGAACCCTTTACGGCCTTAAGGTTCATCTCCGCTCCAAAGCACTCCTGGGTTGCCAAGGGACAGTTCGTCGCGTAAGGACAGCCTGTGGCAGAAGCAGTCTTCAGCATCTGGGGCCTTTCTCTCACGGCCCTGCCTATCATGGGGAAGGAGTCTATCAGCATTTGCGTGTACGGGCTCAAGGGCTCGTAGAATATCTCGTTGATGTCCCCTTTTTCCATGGGCGTCCCGCTGTAGAGCACAAGGACCTCATCAGCCGTATCTGCTACAACAGAAAGGTCGTGCGTGATGAGTATTATGGACGTGTCGTACTTGTCCCTTATCTCCTTGACGAGGTCCAGTATCTGCCTCTGGGTAAGCGCGTCAAGGGCAGTGGTGGGCTCGTCGAGTATTATCAACTCGGGCCTCAGCAGAAGCGCGAGCGCGATCATCACGCGCTGCTTCATGCCTCCGGAGAGCTGGTGCTGGTAAGAATTTAGCACGCGGTCTGGGTTCAACCTGACGGACGTGAGCAGCTCCCTTGCCATTTGCTCGATTTTCTTCTTGTCCTTTATGCCGTGTGCTTGGGCTGTGTCCATGAAGTGATCCCTGACCGAAAGGACCGGGTTGAGCGAGTTCATGGCTCCTTGGAATACCAAGGATACGTGGTTCCAGCGGAAGCCCCTTAACTGTTCCTCGTTCAGCTTTAAAACTTCAATGGGCTTCCCCTTGTCATAGAAGGTTATGTTGCCCTTTACGACGGCATAACCAGGAAGAAGGCGAGTTATGGCTAGGGCCGTGGTGCTCTTTCCGCTCCCCGACTCCCCTATTAGGCCGAATATCTCTTTTCTCTTCACGTCAAAGGACACGTTCTTCACGGCGTTGACTAGTCCTATGGAAGTTGCGAAGCTGACGCTGAGGTTTCTAACCGACAGCACCGTTTCCGAACTCTGCGACATAATCTATCACTTCTTGTTTCTGGAAGCGGCTATCATGTTTTCCGCTTCTTTCCTCTTCTGCGGGTCGAACAGCCTATCGGAGGCGTTCGCCGTGAATATGAAGCCCATCAATATGATGGTAGATATGACCATGATTATGAGCAGCGGAACCGTGCCCTTCCAGGTGTAAACTGAAGCCTGCTGGAATATGGCGACGTTAACCAGCACTCCCCAGTTTATGGTGGTATAGGGGAGTATACCTAAGAACGCAAGCCCCATGGAACCGTATATCCCGCCGTTCAGCGATAGCATGAAGTTCATGAACACGTAAGGCATGATGGCCGGCATTATGTCATTCGATATTATGCTCCAAGAGCTAAGCCCAAGTGCCCTTGAAGCCTCCACGAAGTCCTTGGCCTTGTTCGCTATGGCCACCGACCTTATGGCCCTGGCAAGCCCAGCCCAACTGAGTATACCCAGTATAAAGCCCAGCGTTACCGGCCCTGCGTTCCTGAATATTATTGCGAGTATCAACCAGAGAGCGAATGACGGTATGGTCAACAGGATGTTGAAAACGAAGTTTAGCGTCATGTCTACCCATCCACCCAAGTAGCCGGCCAGCAAACCGAGCACCACGCCTATGCCCACCGTTAATATGGCAGCTATGAGTCCTACTATCATGAAGTACTGAAGCCCCCATATGATGTCGAGAAGCATGGGAGAGCCCAAGTAATCGCCTCCCAAGATGTACCAGAGGTTTGGCTTCGTGCTGGGAAGCTCACCCTCGTAGAGGGTGTTCTGCCATCTGGGACCTGGGTAGGGAAAGAGAGGCGCTATGAGCGCTATTATCACTACAACGGCAAATATGGTGAAGCCTATCTTTCCCTGAGTGGTGCTGGTTATGAGCTTGATAGAAACGTAGAGCGAGGTGAGGGCGTCCTTAAACCTTTCCGAAAGGCTTCTTTGCTTACTCACTTCGTCTCACCTCACTTGCCCCTCACCCTGGGGTCTATGATGCCGTAACCCACGTCGGCAACGAAGTTGCCGATTATCACGGCCACGATTATTATGAGGAAGGCCCCAATCGTGAGCTCGTAATCCCTTGCCCCTGCTGCCGTGGTCAGCAGGTATCCGAGACCTGGCACGTCGAATATCGTCTCGATAAATATGGAAGAGCCAAAGAGCAACCCATAAGAGTACATGAGAGACGTGAACTGCGGAAGCAAAGCGTTCCTCCCCACATAAGAGAAAGTCATCCTGTTGCCCGAAACTCCCCTTGCTTTTGCTACCATTATGAAGTCCTCTTTCATGAGGCTCGTCGCTATGGCCCTCGTCCCAAACATCCAGCCGGGGAAAAGCATCAGGTAGAAGGTCAGTATGGGCAGCGTCAAGTGCCAAGCAACGCTAGAGATGTAGGCAAAGTTAAGCCCTGGTTTGACTCCTAGGCCATATGCCCCAGAAAGCGGGAACCAGTGCATGTCAACGGCCAGGATGATGAGGAGAAGCAAAGCAAGCATGTAATTTGGTATGGACTGGAAGAAAGACATAAGGCCTGAGATGATGGCGTCCAAGGCCTTGCTGGATGTAGAGGCGGCCACAAGACCGAGGAAGAAGCCAGTGGCAAAAGCAAGCGTGAGCGAAACGAGCACTATTATGATGGTCCAGGGGGCCGCGGCGGCTACAACCGGCGATACCTTCGACGCGTAAACGACCGAGTACCCTAGATTGCCATGGAAAAAGTTCACGATCCATGTGAAGTACCTTCCAAGAACTCCCTCGGAGGGATTGTACCCGGCCAACGCGGCAGCCTCGGCTTCCGCCTGAAGTTCAGGCATCCCGCTTCTCAGAAGCCCCTGCAATATGATGATGTAGGGGTTTCCCGGCATCGCGAGAATTAAGAAGAAGGAGAGGGTAATGGCGAAGAACAGCTCCAGGAAGAGATAGATTACTTTCTTCGCAACCCAAATCAGGTTTTGCGTATCCATAACGTATAATGCTCCGAAACTTTTAAGCATAGCTCGCTGACTTTCAAAAGAAGCAGGAATATGAATTCCGCTTGAGGCGAGTGTTCGATGTGATAAGCCAGCGCGATAAACCTTAATCTGTCCCGCAACAGCAGCTCAGAGTGATCTGGGCTCTTATTCCTACCCTCTGCTGAATAGAACAAAACGGTGACACGGGGCAACGCCCCCAGAGACAAAGCACAAGGGCGACGATGAAGAACCCGCGCATAGCATGCCAAGCCCTTTTCATCGCTTTAAATCAAATCGCATCTACCAATAACGAGAGATGCGCCTGTACCCTCGAACACAGCCTGTTGCCTTTACGGCTACCCGCAATGAAACGGATCAGAGGTTCTACAATCTGTTGCTGCAAAGGCACGATTACCCTACGGTCGCCTGTACATAAATAACCCGCCTATTAGTTGCTCCCACGGCGACGAACTCCCCTGCTCGAATGAACGCGTTCAGCGAAAAGAGAAAGAAACCAGCCTATTAGATCAACAGAAACACATTATTAGCCTAAAAAACATAAAAAAACAAAAATTAAGTTTTAGACGCTCACTTCAGCTTTATTGCTATGTAGATCAGGGCAATCAGCGCGAATATGGCCGCAAGGCCTGCAAGCAGGTATACGTATGTCAGGTTAACTGGAGCTGGCTTGGGTATTACCGTTGGCTTGACCATCGTGACCGTGAAAGCTATCCCGGAGCTCGCGGACTCGTAGCCCGGAGCGGAAGCGCTGACGGTTGCGCTCCACGTTCCTGCGGGTCCGGAAGATGGGATGTTAATGGTGGCGGTGTACAGTCCGGGTGTTGTGGAACTGGTTGTGAACAGGAGCTGAGTCGTGGTGCCGGATGGGCTCACGAGGGTTCCTGTCACAGTTGCGCCGGACACAGGCTGGCCGTTGTAGGTCACGGTAGCGGAGATGACGCCGGAAGTGCCGTTAGCTATGCTGCTCGGGCTGACCGAAAGAGCCAGACTGAGCGGCTTGCTGACGACGACGGGCGTTACCATCTTCACGCTGAAGCTCGCGACCCCGCTGCCTGGTGCGTATCCCGCCTTCGAAGCGTTAACTGCGACGGTGTAGAGCCCTGCCGGGCCCATGCTGGATATGCTTATCGGAGCTGTGTAAACTCCAGCCGTCGAGCTTGGGGACAGGCTTATCACAGCCGTGCCGTTTGGCATGGTTATGGTGGCCTGGACCAACGCTCCGGCGAGCGGCTGGCCGTTGCTTGTGACGTCAGCAAGTATCTCGGCGCTGGATCCGTTGGTCAGAGAGCTCGGGCTCACTGAAGCGGACACGGCTATCGTCGGGACGACAGCAACCTTTTCGACCTTGAAGTAGTACGTTGGCGAGACGCCCGTAAGCCACGTGTAGAAGGAGTTGACGCTGTTGGCGCTGCCGGTCTGGATGGTGAAGTTGAACGGGTAGATGCCGTTCGGGGCATCGGCTGGGATTATGAGCACGTATCCGGTGTTGGGCGCGGGGACTATGGCGCCGTCGGCAGTGGTCATCAGGTCCTGGTACTCGCTCAAGTTGGCTTGGTTGAACACTAGATAGAGGCCGCTGACCGGGTGGCCGTAGTTGTCAGTTACGGTCCCGTTGACGGAGTACCAGACGTTGGGCCTGTAAGTCAGGGCCGTGGTGTTGGCGGTTATGAAGGGTCTGGTGAGGTGGAAGACCACGTCACCGGTGACCTTTGTGGAAGCAGCGCTGCTGTCAAGCACCGTCGGGAGCACGAACTTGTTGCTGAAGGTCACGACCTCGTTGGCCCAGTACAGCCCAGCGAACATGCCGGGCGTGGTGCCTGGGTTCGGGGCCTGATCAACGAGCAGGCTACCGCTGTAGAGGGCGGCAGCCGGGTTCGTAAGCGACAAGTCGATGGTGTAGATGTGGGCGTGGTTCTGCGGGTACTGCTCCCAGAGGTGCACTACAACGCTGGACGGCATTAGCGCTGAGTTAACCGACGGACTTCCCCAAGTCCCACCAGTATAGACGTTCACTGCAAGCGGCAGGCTTGCGCCCACGGACTGCTGGACGTTGGGCAATTTCTGGGTTATGATCTCCGCGACTGGGAAGCTGTTGATCCCGCTGCCCGTGTTGGGGGCGCTGGCGTTGTCGCTGAAGTAAGCTACTTGAATTGTGTAGTTGCCCAGACCCATGTTAGCGGATATCGGCCAGCCCTCCACGGCTCCGCTGGCTGCCGTGTTGGTTACGCCGATGTTGCTCGCGGCGTTGCTGGTCGACCAGCTGGCGAACTGAGCGCTGTTAACGACCGTGTAAAGCGAGTAAACGGCGGTTCCCTTGTTGCTAAGGGACCAGTTGTAGTACCACGTGTATCCGTTCCTGACTATCTTTCCGTTGACAAGGAGGTAAGCGTCGATGTGGTTAGGTATCTGGCTGAACGGTATGTAGCCGAGGTTACCGCTGGCAGTGCTAACGACGTCGCTCGGGTAGGTAACGTTGAAGTTTATGTAGAGGATCGCGTTTGTGGAGTTGCCGTTTATTATTTCCTCTCCCCATGGCGTAATGGTGAGCTTTATGGGCTGCACGTTGATGAGGGCGTTTGTAGATGTTCCGCTGTTGCCGTAGGCGTCGTGCGCGAAGGCGAAGAAGCTGTAGACACCAGATATGGTGTTCCAGTAAGTTGGGGCTGAGCCAGTCCATGTGCCGGTAGCCGAGTTGAAGGTAAGCTGTATAGTTGGGATGGCAAGCGGGCCCTTTGCAGTGACGTTGTTATAAAGCGTTATTGCCCCCACGTCGTTCCCGAAGTTGAGGTTGGTGAACGGTTGACCATTAGGCCAGGTCGCGGTGGCGGTGAAGGAGAACGTCGTTCCCCTCTGGCCAGACTGCGGGCTGGCAATCAGGTGGACGTTTATCACGGCTGGGGTGACGGCAAAGCTGCCAGTGTTGGCAGAACCCGTGTCGGGCTCGACCAAGTTATCGGAAGCCTTCACGGCAAAGTAGTAGGTTCCGGTGGCCTGGTCATACGGTATCTGCCAGATTCCAGTCCACTCCTTGGAGCTGGAACTGTATGCCAGATTGACCGTAGCGAGAGCGACGGCCGAGTTAGACGTGCTGTAGAGCGTCGCGGTGAGCGAGCCGTTTGCGCTGGTAATTGGCTTGCCCATGCAGCTGCTTGCAGTGGCAGTTATCTCCACTGCTTGAGTCCTCTCAAAGGACGTGCCGTTGACTGAAGCCGTGACGGCGAGGGTTATCGGGGTAACATAGGCGTAACCCACGCCAGACCCGGTGTTGCCCTGCGCATCTGATACGGTCGCCACCACGTAGTACTGGCCAGAATAGGCATCGCAGGGCACGTTGAACGTGCCTGTGAACTGCCCACCACCCATGTTAGTCAGCTGGACGGAATAGCTTGTAGAAGTGCTGAGAACGGGGTAGAGCACGGCATCCGCTACCGCCTTGGAGGAGGTCACTGCCGCGCCGTTCGCCACGTAAGTGGCTTCCGCTGTGATGCCTATGCTTCCTCCCCTAGGCGCAGCGTTAGCGCTTGTAGCTGCGTTGGTGGTCACAGTGACAAGTATGCCATTCTCCACGTAGAACGTGGTGCTGGCTATCACACTGGACTCGCGTGTTATCATGTTGTAGTAAAGGATTGTGAGCGTGTATGGTCCCATTTCAGAGGTCGTGCCTGCCGGGAAGAATGCTGAGACCGAGCCGGCCGCCTCGGTTATGCCTGAGGTGCTCGGGTAGTTCTGGCTTAGGGTTCCCGAGGTAGACGTGAAGTTGTACCAAGCGAAGTGCTGGCTACCGTCAGGCTGCGTTACCACAGCCTTGAGGTACACCGGCGACCCACTTTGGTCCAACGTCATCGCTATGTTAAACGTGCCTCCCACCTGGGCAACCCCAGGCGTAACCGTGACCGCCACATTAACCGTGCTATTAACGGCAGCGTTGACGGACGCAGGTGCTGCCTGGGCAGAAACTCCAGGCAACATCACGGCGCCCGTGCTGAAGAAGGCCGCTAGTATCATAAGAGCAGCTAGCCTTTTGATTTGGGAATATGACTTGGATTGCATTTGTACCTTCGAGTTCCCGCCTCCAACGCCTATATATAGCTTTCTACGAAAGCAGTTGACAACTATAAACAAGCCGAGCCTTTAACCTCAAGAAAGCTGCACAGAACTGTAGTTCACCTCGTAGACGTATACGCCACCGGAATCGTACACTTCGTGAAAGTCATTTAAGGTGCTCGGCTCGTAGAGCATGCGGTAAAGCACGGTCTGAGGCACCTGAGTGAGGTTGAAGTTTGGAGGGGGTGAGCCGATACCGGTGATGTAAGTGAGGAGCTGCTGAGATGGGTAATAGACTAGGGTACCCTGGACCAAGAAGACGTAAGTTGGCGAACCTATCTGTTGAAGGTAACGAAGGCTTGCGTTCTCACTTGTCGAGTACATGGCCTCGCTTATGACCTCTCCTATCGACGGCACGTACTGTCCCGCCCACACCACGTTTCTCTTGGCAACTGCCTGTATCAGGTGGCCTCTGTCCCAGTTCGCGAGCACCAGGGCAGATGATGGGGTGTTGTCCCTTATCCACAACGCAGCCCTGTACTGGGCCTCATTAGTTCCATCAGCCTGGACCATAGCCGGATATGTGTTGTAGTAGATGCCTACGTTTAAGGCAGCCACCGCGATGACGAAGCCCGCGAGCGTCTTCTTCAACCGCACATTTCTGAGGGAAATGCCGAAGGAAAGGACCACGGGGATGATGAAGTAAAGTATGCCGCGAAGCGCCAGGTAATAAAGGGGCGCCGTCACCAAAAACAGCGAGAGCGATAAGGCATCCCTGTTCTTAAGAGCAAAGTAAATCCCGAACGGAATAAAGATAAGAAAGGCGTTAAGCCATTCCGCCGCGTATATGGGGCTGAATGGCGCAAGCTCTATTATAAACGAAGATGATGACACGCTCCACCCTATGTAATATGCCACGTCGTAGTGGATAAAAGCGTAAACTGCGACCAACGCAATGGCTGACAAAATACCCAAGTGAGCGAGCTTTCTATCGTCGATGTAAGCCAAAAGCTCTGAAAGGGCGAAGAATCCGCCGATCACTCCCAATACCACAAGAAACTGATAAAAAGTCAGAAGGTAAGCCGCGTAAATGAGAGCCCCCAGCGCCACAAGGTATGGAATCGTCTTAACCCTAATGGAGGTAAGAGGGAAGTACAACCTATTCCTGACCCCAACCGAGGATGACAGCAACGCCATCACGTATCCCGCAAACACCACGAGCGCGACCGCGAAGCCGTCGTGCCTAACCTTGAGAGCAGATCCCTGGATCGCCTGTGCGGAGACCGCGTAAGCTATGCCTGAAAGCACTCCCGCCTTTCTGTTGTAGAGCTGCCTTGCCGTCAAGTAAAGTCCCACAGCCGACGCGGAGTCGACCATGGCAAAGCCTATCTTCATGGTCATGGCCAAGGAGTAGTGGAAAGCCGATGAGAAAAAGGCCGCAAGCGCCGCAAAGTAGGTGGTGGCGAGGGGCTGGCCTATTCCGTAGAGCTGATGAAACCAAGCAGGCTCCTTAGCGGCCATGTAGTAGTACCAGAAGTCGGGATCTGTGGACACGTGAGGTGGCTCTACAAAGTCGGGCACCAGCCTCAGCACCAGCGCCAACGCGTATATGAGGATCACATCAAGCATGAGGGCGCGCGTAATTGCTGTCCTGCGGGCCTCCTTTTGGCGTTCCTTGGGGCTTTGCTTGCGATTGTCTTTGCTGTTATGACCCCTGCTCATATCAACGATTGTCCATCGTGGTTTTTAAAACTATGGTAGCCGATCATACCTCCGCCTGGCAAGGGCGTAGGCGACCAAAACGACTCCGATCGCCAGAATAGCGATGAGCGTTATTCCCACTGGATTGTAGCTGGAGCGCACCTCGAGCGAGGCCGTTGAGTTCACCCCTAGTGAGTCTGTTACCACGACGGTTATGTTGTTAACCCCCATTCTCAACGCTCCCCTGTAAAGTTCCGAATTATCGCTTTTGACAGGTCTTCCGTTGACGTACCAAGTGACAACGAAGGGAGGGATGCCCCCCTCCTCCTTAAGGGAGGCTGAAAACGAGGAGTTCAAGGCCAAAAGGGAGCTGCTTAAGTTGACGCCAACAGCGACGTGCAGCCTTGGCTCCACGATCACGTCAACAGGGTAGCTCAGCGCCCCATATCCGGTGGAGTCAACGACCTTGGCCGTGAACTCGTATGTCCCAGGCCCGGGTGGGACAAAGCTGAACTCGCCTGAGTCGCTGACGTAGCTTCCATTCATCAAAATCCAAACGCGATAAGGGGCCGTCCCGTTCCTGACGGTGGCGACAAGGGCTATGGGGTAACCCACCTCGCTGACGTTTTCATCGGAGCTCAGCAGCACGCTGGGGTCAGGGCTCACGTACAGCTTCATGAAAGAGCTTGCGGTCGCGCCAGTCGAATCCGTAACCGACACGTTTAGGATATTTGCGCCCAAGGTATCTAGGGGTACGGTGAGATTTTTCAAAGCTCTGCCGTCGAGGCTAAAGCTCAGCGCGTAGGGTGGCGTGCCCCCGCTCACGGTCACGTTTATCCTCGGTACCTCGCCGGCGTCGTAAAGCATTGCGCCGTCGACGGACACGCTAGGATCCGGATTCACGAAGAGGATGTGCGGCGAGCTTCCGCCAACAGCGTCGCCAGACGACGCGTCGGCGTACAAGATCAGCCTCTTCGTAGCGTTCAGCTTTATCACGACGCTGGCGCCCGAGACCGACTCAACTGACGCAAGCTCAGTGGAATTTCCGTAGAGCCGGTAGACTATGGGAGTTCCAGCCGGCTCTCCGACGGCTTCCAGCTCAACGCTGAGCGTCCTGACCCCTTCGTCAACCACAGATGGATGAAAGCTTAAGGAGACGTTGAGGCCCGAGCCAGTCACGTCGACCCACGGAAGAGCCCTTTCCTGAGCCTTGCCCAGCCTGACCTCCGAGTAAAGCATCGGCGTCGAGCTGAAAAACTCGCATCTGGTCAGCTCCACTGGCAACGAGCCCGCTCCTTGCACGCTTATCCACAGGATAGCAGAGGGCATCGGAGAAAACTCGTAGCGAACAGGGGCCTCGCTCAGGTTGAGGGTCGCCCTGTACCACTCCGTCATGATGCCCGTGAAGAAGCCATTGGTGTTCGAGGTGGAGTTGCTCATGCCCACGAACTCGGAACCCTTGGCCGGGTAGGTCTGGACGGCGCTGGCGCCCGTTTCTTCGTCCACCGCCTTCATAACGACAAGCCCTTTCGTCATGAAAAGGGATAACGAGATGTTGTCGCCCGGCCTGACTTGTCCCTTGAATCCCTGTACCCCTCCTCCGTAAAGCGGATAAACCGAGGCCTTGAAGGGGTTAAAGACCTCGTAATTCATCATGAAACCGTTGGCGTGTCCGCCCGTAGAGGGCCAGTTGTACGAAATGCCTACCTGGTACCACCAGCCGCTGTTCGTCAAACCGTTCAATAGATATGCCGGCCCGTTGCCAGACGCATCGGTTTGCGCAACGGCAATCACGGTAACGGATAACGACGTGGAGTTACAGGGGAACGTCTCCCCTATCTGGACGTCGTACGCGAGAGAAGCAAGGGAGTTTTGGGGAAAGCCGCTTTGAAAAGACAAGGGCAACGCAACCAGCAAGAGCACGAAAAACCAGCGAAGCATATGAATTTATCGCGCATCAGCATATACGCTTAAAAAAATCAGCTCCGCTTGGAGCGGCGGAAGGCGAAGAAGTAAACGACGCCCACAACCACCAATATGAGAACGGCTACGGCCACGTAGGTAGCCAGCGATGGCGACGCTTTCTGCTTGGCCACGAGCTTAACGCTCACCGTGCTCGAAGCGCTCATCCCATTCGACGAAGCGGTCACGTTGGCGGTTCCTCCTTTAGAGAAGGCGTAAGTAAGGCTTGCCGTCCCCTGGGAGCTCGTTTCGGCGGTGCCTACATTCGTGCCGTTGACGTAGAAGGTGACGACAGCTCCCTTTACCGGGGTGCCGTTGGCGTAATCGATGGTGGCTGTCAGCGTCATTGTCTTTCCGACCGAAGCCGTGGAAGGCGCCGACAAAGACAGCTTCTCCTTGACCGCGGCGACGGGAATGACCGTGAGCGTTCCCGACGCGCCGATCGAGGGATTAGAGGACAGGGAGGCTCTCACGGAAGCTTTTCCAACGGACCTAGGGATGTAGACTGAGGACGCAATGCCCGAGGAGTTCGTGGTGGCGGTGCCTACATTCGTGCCGTTGACGTAGAAGGAAACCGAGATGCCCGAGATGGAGGTTCCCTGGCTGGAAACCGAAGCCGCTAGGGACGTCTTGTAGCCAACCGGAACCGTTGAGGGAGACTCTGAAAGGGATATGGAAGGAGGTGGAAGCACTTGGATCGTCCTGCTGCCGTAGATGAAGGGATACTTCTGAAGCTCCACGACCAAGGAGGCGTTGCCGGCCTGATCAACCGTGAGCGTGAACTGGGCCATGCCCTGCGCGCTGGTAGTGGAGCTGGCGACCTGCTTGCCGTTCAACAGAAGAAGGACGTCAGAATTGGCGATGGCGGAGCCATTTGAGTAGCTGATCCAAGCTGTCACGTTAAAGGGGACACCGGCAAGGGGCTCGCTTGGCAGGGTGGCTATGGTGAAAAGCGCCCCGCCGAAGCCGTAGCCCGGAGGTGGGCTCAGGCGAAGCGAGACGCTGCCGTCGCTAAAGGTGACGTTAAAGGTCCTGGACGAAGCGCTGAAGACGCCGGTGGGCGACGTTACGTTGAATCCCTCCGGTATAAAGAAGTCGGCCCAGCCCGACTTGCCAGCGAATGTGGCATTGACGATTACCTCGCTCACAAAGCCGTTTGACGTAACGTTGGTTATGGTGAGTGAGGACACAGGAACCGAGGACAGCCGAGGATAAGCCTCATCGAGAATTCCCAAGAAGGGATTGCTCTGGTACGTTATGGAGTCAGTTCCTCCCGCTCCCCAGCTGTAGCTCCAGTAAGTCCAGGCAATGCCGTACTTGTTAAAGGCCTCGGTGGCAAGAAGAGGCGAGTTCATTCCCCCTCCGAACTCCCCATCGTAAACTGGCATGTCCCACTGCTGGGAAGCCTCTAGCGCCGTGTAAAGCGGAGGACTCAAGGGATTAGTCCAATAGTCGTGGACTTCTATTGCAAGCTTGTGCGCTGGATCGATGGGCTCAACCCATGCTCCAAAATCAGTACCCTGATCCCAGTCAGTCGTCTCGAAGAATATCACGTGGCGCTGGTCCACCTTCCTTATGGCGGATATGGCCATGTCGTAAACCCTTGCCATGTTCTGGTACATCTGCTGCGAGGTTTATCCTTCTCTTCGGCTGCCTTGGTCTGCTGCTGATAGGGAAGGGCCCACGTCGGCAGCCCGTTCGTCGTCGTTCCGTAGAGCTGACCAAAATAGGGAGACCAGTGCCACTGGTGCATGTCAATTATGACGTATATCCCGTAGCGGTTTGCCATGGCGACCGCCTGCTTCACCTGGTTTATGTACGATTGATCGTAAACCCCAGGCTTGGGCTCCACGAAGCTCCACGCTATGGGCATCCTTATCACGTTGAATCCCCAAGAAGCCATGGCCTCAAAGTCCTTGGGGGTGAACGTGAAGGCGTCAACCTCCGCCCCCGAGTAGTCCGCGCCGTGGAGGAGGACGTACGTGCCGTTGTCGTAAGCGAAGTGCGTGCCGCTCACCGTTATCCAAGGAAGCGAGGTGTAGGTAGGAGGGAAAGAGGATGATGATGAGGTAGTCTGAGCGAGGGCTTGGAAGGGAGCAACCGCGCATAGGACAATTAAAAGAAATCCCACAGCAAACTTAAACTTCATAGATTTGATGTAGAAAATAAAATTTAAGTATTTTGGGCAATGCCCTGCGCTAAGCGACGCCTTCAAAAACGTCGCTTAAAGGGCTGCTAATGCGTTGCTTGCTGCTATCCGCTATTCTACGGCTACCTCGCTGAAGAACTTCCTCCTCTCGCCTATTACCAGCGTTTTAGTGACGTAGAACTTGCCGCTGAGCCTCACGTCCTCAGAGGAGGAGCCGACCTCCACT
>JABEBW010004079.1_pt1 | contig 17574 bp, 18 predicted proteins | sample 7245961 | NCBI WGS metagenome assembly JABEBW01 (sample SAMN14506364, study PRJNA622280) | hot springs metagenome | biome: hot spring [ENVO:00000051]|acidic hot spring [ENVO:00002120]; feature: spring [ENVO:00000027]|sediment [ENVO:00002007]; material: sediment environment [ENVO:01001048]...
TGGAAATTTTATTCTTTAACTTTTTATGCACTCTTGGTTATTAAGGCATAATTTTATATAATAAACCCATCAATAAAAATTTCTATCATAAACCGATTCATCCCGCTTTCAAAAACGAGGCTTTCTAGCCTTTTATTCTGTAATTATATATTACTATTTTTGTGCTTGAGGAAATTCAGTAAGAGTCCAGAAATCATTGAATATAAAAACACCATAACAAAATATTGGCAATGTAAAACTGAATAAACGGAAAATTAACGATATCATTAAAACAAAGAGCAATGAACTGAGCTAAAAACAAATTGCAATAGATCTCAAGATAAATGTATGCAGTGTGAAATGAATATGGATACAATGGTTAGATTTTGTAATAAATCATCCAAAGACAGAAGAAAAATTGAAAAAATGGTTTGATTTATTTGATGAACATAGGAATGATATCGAAAAATCGGAAGAATTTGTGAACTGGTGTAATAGGAAGAGGTATCATCAAATTTTAGATACAAAATAATACCTGCAAACACCTGAGAAGCATTCCGTTTAAAATGTTAGAAGAATATAAATTAGAAATGTTTTATGCACTTGTGGAAGGTGAGAAAAATGGGCAATAAAAGTTAAGTCTTTATATAGTCAAAGAATATGAGATTCTACATGCTTATTGAAATTCTTTTATTCCTATTGGCAACAATAATTTCGGGAAACAATTCCGCACTTATTTTAGGCCCTTTAAACTCATCAAGAATAATGGGGAAATTCTCAGGATCTTTGTTCATTTCATTTTTTATGAGTATTGGTTTAATTTTAGAAGGTATGAAGATGCTCCCTCCTGTGCATATTCTTTCTTCCTATGTGTCAATTATTTACATATCCGTTCTTGTGGTTTTTGTAATTTTCAGCATTCTTTCATATCCACTTTCAGCTGGTATGGTTTTTACCGGATCACTTTTAGGTTTTTCTTTAATTACCAAAGAAATTAACTATTCCTATTATTCCATAGTTTTCATTTCCTGGATTATTGCCTTTTTGATTTCATTGCTTCTGGGTTTCATAATTTACATTTTCATTGAGAGAATAAATAAACCTTTCAAGGGATATTCCTTTTACATTCTATTCTTGCTGTCAAGTGCTTTCCTTTCCTACACTTTAGGATCAAACACCATAGGTTTAATCTATTCCATTTCACCATTATTTTCAAATTTGCTATCCTCGATCTTAGGCATATTTTTTGGAACATTCATTTTCAATTTTTTAACATACAAAACTGTTACAAAATCCATTGTGAATTTAAATGCCTATAGATCTTTTGTTTCACAGCTATCCTCATCCATAGTTGTTGAGTCTTTCACACAGGTACATATTCCAGTTTCAATAACACAGGGTGTTGTTGGATCCATGGTCGGTTCAGGTCTAAAAAAGGGTTACAGGGAAATAAATTTAGTAAAGGTTAATCAGCTCATATTCTCCTGGGTTACAACACCCATACTATCCATGTTCATTACGGTTTTGATACTGTTAGTATGAGAACAATTGTATCCGTGGCATCCTCAGCTTCATCCGTTATTTCATCGATTCTATGAACCATATTTTCAATCTGTAAAATTGTATAAACATCCAGCTCTTTTTCTCTTCTATGCAGTTCCTTCAGAATTTTTAATTTTAACAAATCTGCATCATGTTCATAAACCTCAACCTTATGGCATAGATCCAGTGCCTTTTGAGGATCTGTGAAGAATGTTGTAACTGCCTCCTGAAGCAATTTTAAAGTTTCTACGGTAAGATCTATGTACTCTTTGAAATTAACATCCTTGAGAAAATTTACACCTGGAAGAGGCATGTTCCTTAATGAAAAAGCTCTGAGCGTTTGGAGAATTTTACCCATAACATGATCAATATTTTCTGAAAGTGTAATGAACGTGAATCTATCGGATGGAAAAAGAACCCCTTCGTAAAGAAGTTTTTCATTCTCCCTTCTCACATCATCTGCATCCTTTTCCCTTTCCTCAATCTGTTTTGTGAGATCATCAAGTTTATCATAACTTAGGTCAAGAAGAGCATTATATGCCTCTGTCAGGAATTTTGATGAACCCGAAACTATTGAAACATGCTTTATATAGTTCTCAACAAGCTCTCTCTCTTTTTTTCTCTTGCTCAAATGCATGTTTACATAATTGAATGATTCATTTAAATATTTTTCTTAATGTATCGAAAATTGTAATAAGGATGTTAATATTATTCTCATTCATGGCATTCAGAAAATTGGGAGAAAATGAAAATGTGCAGGGAACAAGGGTCATACTGTTACACAATTTTTCAGATAAAGAGGTTATAGAATTCATAAACCATTATAAGAAAAATGAAAACCTTCCAAAGAGCATCATAGCGGTAACAACACCTACATCCCTTGAATGGAAAGTAATAGATCTGATGGAGGAATTGATAAAAGAGGATGAAGAATTGAAGAAAAGGAAGAAGTGAATTTTCCTTCAACATAAAATTTTTTAGTCCGCAAATATAATATTCATTATGAAGTTCGTTCATGTTTCCGATCTTCACCTGGGCGCATTTTCAAGTTTTGAAAAAATACATGGTGTTATGATTAAAAATTTTTTCAAAATGATGGACTTTGCAATTGAAGAAAATGTTGATTTTATAATCATGAGCGGTGATATATTCGATAGCCCATACAGCATGTTTAATGATCTGAAAAATGTAGTAAAGAGGCTCAGGGAATTCACTGAAACTGGAAAAAAAATATACACCATTCCAGGATCCCATGATAGAAAATATTCAGAAAGAACGATTTATGATATACTTGTTGCTTCTGGTATATTCACAGATGTTTCAAAGTTTGAAAATGGAAAGTTAATACCAACGTTTGATGAAAGAACATCCTTTAACATTTATGGTGTTGGGGGTCTTGAAAATTCCATGGATATCGATATAATAAAAAAAATTGGAAGAATTGATGATGAAAACTCCATATTTCTTTTCCACACATCCATTGAGGGAATACTGAATGAAAATGTAAGAAGTTTGAGGATCTCAGAACTCCCCGATGGATTCTCTTATTATGCAGGTGGTCATGTTCATAGAAGAAAAATCCTTGAAAAAAATGGTAGGCCTATTGTTTATCCTGGCCTATTTTTTGCATCAACACAGGATGAACTGTTCAATGTTTTTGAGAGAGGATTTGCATTGGTTGAGGATTTTAAAATAAAGTTCATTGATAGCGAATTAAAAATTGCCAAAATTAACATAAATGTTGAAAACAAAGATATAGATACAATAATAAAAGAAACAAAGGATAACCTTGAAGGAGTCGAGAATGAAAACATTGTTCTCATAAACTATTTTGGCAAATATACAGGATATTTTCAGATGAATTTAACCTCCATACCCTCATCCTTTAGAAAAAGATTTTCAGGTATTTTTATAAGGGACAGGGATGTTGAAAGCCATAAACAGAAAATTTTGATTGAAGAAAATGAAGAAATTATTGTTAAAAATCCATTTTCATTCGATGTTAAATCATTTATGGAAACATTGAAAATGGAAAGGGAACAGAATGAAAAATTCTCGAACTATGAAGAAAGGTTAAGAAAGGAAACAGAAAAATTTCTCCAAATGGTGATTGAATATGATAATAAAGAGCATTGAACTTAAAAACATAAGATCGCATAAAAATACAACAATTTCATTTCCAAGGGGTGTTGTCCTCATAAAGGGTGAGGTAGGTTCGGGAAAAACATCAATACTTGATGGTCTGAAGTTTGCTTTATTTGGTTCTTTTCAGAATGCTGAAACACTCTTAAGGGTTGGAGAGAATCAGGGGGAAGTAACAGTTATCCTTGATCGTGAAGGTTCGGATATTATTTTTAAGAGATTGCTAAAAAGAACAAAAACAGGTTTTTCATCAAATGAAATAACTATTGTTGAAGACGGAAAGGAGAGAAAAATAAGTGATGGTGAAATGAGGCAGTACATTGCGAAAATGTTTAGAATAAAGTTTGAGAGAGCCAGGGATCCAAAGTTTTTCGATTTTCTCTTTTATGCAGGCCAGAATGAAATGAGAAACATACTTGATATGAAAAGTGAAGAAAGATTAAAAATAATTTATGATCTTTTTGGCATTAGTGATTTCAAGAACATTATTGAGAATATTGATGTAATGAAAGGAATAGTAAAGAATGAAATAGATATGAGGAAAGGTGCCATTGGTGAAAATAGAGAAACAATAAATGAAACTGAGAAAAGGATTGGAGAGATTAAAAATGAAATTTCCGTTAATTCTGAAAAAATAAAAAAATTGAATGAAGAAAAGAACAAGCTTGAAAATGATCTTTCATCGGTTAAAAAAATTTATGATGATTTGAAAGAAAAGAGGCAGGAATTTGAGAGTTTGAACAATGAAATAAACAAATATATGGCTGAATTGAAGGTAAAGAAAAACAACAAAAATAGAATTGAACAGAAAATTAAAAGTTATGAGGAAGATTTGAAAAAGAAGGAATACCTTGAAGAAAAAGAAAAGGCTCTGGAAACAAAGAAAACCAATCTGGATCATTTAAGCAAAGAGCATGAGGATTATGTTTTGAAAAAGAAGCATGTTGAAGAGAATGAGAAAAAAGTTGAGGAAATATTGGAAAAACAGAAAAAGTTAAAAAACCTTAATGAAGATCTTATGAATCTTGAAAAAAAGATAAGGGAAAAGGAATCATATATTACAATAAAAAATCTGATTGAAGAGGATCTTGAAAAGATAAGGGAAAAGATTGAAAATTTAAATGTTGAGTACAGGACCATTGAAAAAGAATTAAAAATAAATAAAGAGCAGTTATCAAAATACCTCGATCTGAAGAATGAGAAAACCTGTCCTGTTTGTGGGAGGCCCATAACAGATGATCTTGTGAAACATCTTGTGGAAGAGGAAGATAAAAAAATAAGGTCTGCCCAGGAAAAATTGAAAGAATTATCCGTGGAGATTAAAAACCTTGAAAAAGAGAAAATGGAAAAAAACAAAAATCTTGAAAATATAAAAAAAGAGGAAAGAGAACTGAACGATTTGATGATTAAAAAAGCAAAAATGGAAACTGAAGTGGAAAGTATTAGAATGGAAATTGAAAAATTGCCGGAAATTGTCAATAATGTGGAAAAGGAAAGAATTGATTTAGAAAAATATGCCGATCTTGATATGGAAATTAAAAAAGTGAAAGAAGAGATAGAAGTGCTGGAAAAATACCATGACGAATACATGGGAATCCTTGGAAAGGAGAGGGAACTCAATGAACTAAAGATTGAATTATTTGATCTTAGTAATGAAATAGAATCATTATTAAGAAAAATTGAAAGCATTGAAAATAGAATAAATTTCATTGGATATGATGAAAATAAATACAGAGAAATGGAGGATGAATACCATTCCCTTGACAAAAAGATATTAGAAAAGAGAACGTTGATTGAGGAATACAGTAAAAAAGATCAAGAATTGAACGAAAACCTGAAAAGGGAAATGAAAAATTATGAGGAACTGATAAAGAAAGCAAAAGAAAAAGAAAATCTGGAAAATTTTTTGAAATGGATGGATGATGTTTTCAGAGCATACGTTGAAAATGTGAGAATTTCGAGGATTCAGAGGCTGAAAATAGAATTTAACAAAAAACTCAGGGAATGGATGGATGTTCTTCTGCCTGAAAAAGTCTGGGATGTGGATCTTGAGGATGATTTTTCTCCTATCATATATATTGAAGGCTATAAAATTTCTTATGAAAGTTTGAGCGGTGGTGAAAGTACTGCACTTGCATTCTCATACAGACTTGCATTGAATTCAATGATAAAAGAATTCCATGGACTTGAAACAAACTTTTTACTTCTTGATGAACCCACAGATGGTTTCAGTGAAGAGGAAATTTCAAACATGAACAGGGTTTTTGAAAAAATCAATACTGATCAGATAATAATAGTATCGCATGAAAAAGAGCTTGAGAATTTTGCAGACCATACAATAAATATCAAAAAAGAAAACAACGAAAGCATGACAATTTTTTAATAATAAATGTTTATTAGCTTTAATATGAACCTGCCGATCCTGGTAATAAATTTCAAGGCGTACACTGAATCCACGGGTAAAAGGGCAGTGGATATTGCAAAATATGCTGAGAATATATCCTTCGAACTTGGTGTTGAAATTGTTGTTGCACCGAGTTTTGTTGATCTTGTGAAGGTTAAGGAATCTGTTACAATTCCTGTCTTTGCCCAGCATGTTGATGGTAATTTACCGGGAAGTTATACAGGGAAAATAACACTTGAAAATCTTAAAGACTGGGAGATAGATGGTGTAATATTAAACCATTCAGAAAATCAGGTAAACATTTCCCATATTGATTATATTGTTAAAAAAGCTAGAGAATTTGGTATGAAAACGCTTGTTTGTGCTGTAAACGATGACATTTCATCTTCCATTGCTTATCTTGCACCTGATTTCATAGCAATAGAACCGCCTGAATTGATAGGTGGAAATGTTTCAGTATCAACTGCAAGACCTGAACTTGTTAAAAATGGTGTTGAAAAGATTAAAAGCATAAACAAAAATGTTGCCGTATTGACAGGTGCCGGAATAAAAAATAGCCTGGATGTTAAAAAAGCTATTGAACTTGGTTCTGAAGGTGTTCTTGTAGCATCTGGGATAACAAAGGCCAAGGATCCTTATTCTGCAATCAGGGATCTTGCATCAGCAATGAGGTGAAAAAATGGCAAAAAAGAAAGAGGATGAGGATATTGAATTACCCGAACTGGATGAAAAAACATTCCTGAAAAGGGAAATTTCAAAGGGGAAGGGAGTTGTTGTAACATATTTGTTCGGAATAGTGCTCGGTTTTATTTCAGCATTTTTTCAGTACATTGGACTTTTAGCACTTTCCTACATTGCAGGTCTAGCATTTGCCTTTCTCATCCCTTATATTGTAAAATATATGGGAATTGAAATCGAAAGAAAATCCCTTACCTATGATATAATTGTTTATATTCTTGGATGGATAACATTTTGGATAATTGCAATAAATCCACCATTCCCATTTTGAATTTTTTTAACTTTTTCGGCGGAAATACCTTCCGAAAGGGCGGGATAAAAGCTGATAAGTTTATTTATACCTTTGTTATAATTATCATATCTGCAAAGTTGAAAGAGCTGGCAGATGTATGCATGGAATATGAAGAACTCAAGCTTGTGGAGACAATACATCGTAACGTGCTTTCCAAATGTGGTGCATAGAAACGGGTCTATAATGAAGCATTTTGCACTTTGGGTGGTCAGAGATAGAGCATGCCTATGAAGCTCCATCCGTTAGGGTGGTGTTGTTCACTACATTCCAAAGTATATTTTTCAACTCACTATACGTGTTTTAGTTCGATTAAAACATATTTATTGATTTATTTCAAAAGGATGTTTGAACAACTTATTTTGTTTGCAGTATAATTTTTTAGTATTCCCAAGGAAATTTCTTCTTTAAAAATTTTGTCAATTCCAATCCATCAATTTTTTCATAACCTCTCTCAATTATAATTTCATTTTTTAATTTGTCAAGATCCTTTCCGATGCTGTTTACACTTATGATCTTTAATATATTTTCTTCAATGGATTTTTGTTTTCTTGGAACTTCTGCATAAAACCTACCATCCATTATATATGGACCTGATAAAGCCTTTTTCTCCCATCTTTTTACAAAATTCTCTGAATTTTTACTCCAGACCGGAGGACCAGTATGAATTTCGACATTGGGGAGGTCCAGTATTGTTGTTTCAAGTATAATGTGTATTTCTGAATCAACGTAGTAATGAGATCTTAACAATTGAAATTCTGTCAGGTTGTTCAAAAGGGTTCTCTCAAATTTTTTAATCTGAGGATAAAGGATATCATCAACAAGATCAGGCTTTTTGAAATGTATGTGAACTATTTTAGTATCCCTATTATCAAAATTTTCTATTTTTGGCTCTGAAGGGAAAAAGAATTTGGTAGATCCATTTTTTAAAAATTCCCTTGATGCATATATGAAAATGGAATAGTTTGTTAGAGATAATGCGGATGCAACATTTCTTTTTGGATCAACGGGATCAATTACAATTAAAGGATTTTTAAACTTTTCGTAGAGGTTTTTCTCATTAATGTTTTCAATGGTTATGACCTTGTAAGCCTTCCATTTTGATGCGCTCTCAATCACATTCGTAAAGGTCCCGTATTTTAGTATAAGTAATTCCGTTAGATAACCTGAAAAACCCTCTATTTTTGCCTCTGCACCGTATATTCCAATGCCTTTAAGAAATTGTTTCAAAAGCCTTACCTGATCCTTCATCTCCTCCTTCATATGATTTTTAATGTATTCCGTATGAAAGGGTGTTCTGTCTACGGAGGTGATTCTCTGTTTTGAATTCTCTATCCTGTAGCAGGGAACGATATCAAATTCAAATCCATCAGCATAACCGTGAACATATGGATGTTCAGCGTACCTTCTCTGGAAATTTTCCAGAACCTTTGATCCTATTTCCATGGTATTCCTTTCAACAAATTCTCTGGGATATGCTGTTGAATATCTGATAAAAATATCCACATCAGGATTTTTTAGATGTGTACCCTTTGCCACACTGCCAACAAGGATAGGTTCAGCATCAACATTTGTGAGAAAATTTCTCAATTTATCAAGAGTACTGTTTATAACTTCCTCTAATCTTTTATTCTCCTCTTCTGTTGGCTTTATTCTCAAAAGGATTTCATCAAGGATTTCCATGATCCTTCATTATCTTAATTATTGCTTCAGCAGGCTGACCATTAGTATCCCTCAGTGCCTTTTCAGCCTCTTCCCTTGTGGAACCAGTCTGTTGCATTACAAGCTGAATATCCTCTTCGCTGAAAGACGGTTTTTCACCCTCTTCTTCTTTAATATCACCCATTATCTGTATTATCCTTTCTCCCTGAACGTTTATTATTGTTACCTTTGGATTCTTTATTACATAATTTTTTCCTTTTCCTTTAATTGTCACCTCTGTTGCCTCTATTTCCTCTGTTTTCATGCCCATCTGTTTCATCATTCTTTGGATCTGTCTTTCATTTATTCTCATCATCAATAACACCATAACCTCTTAACAAATAAATATTTTCTATTTTTAAAAATAATCAAGATCCAGGATGTTTCTCAGATCATTTTTTATTATATCAGGAATGTGTATTTCACCATATTTACCCCCTCCGCCAGGTTCCAGTTTTATTTTACCCATACGGAATGCAATTATACCATTTAGAACTTTAAGATCCATTTCATTTTTTAATTCCTTTATGGGTAAATCAATTAGTACCTTTACCTCATTCCCCAACCTCGTAACAATTCTGTTCCATATGTTTTCGGCCTTTTCGGAAATAGGATTTATACCCATACTTTTTCCAATTATCTCAATAAGTGGTATAATTTTTAAATATGGGGGTCTGTGCGGCGGATGAATAGGTTTATCATAGTTTGCCAGCTCGTTCACTCTATCCTTCACACCTTTTTTTATTATACCTTTACATTTCGGGCATTTCCAGGAAAATTTTTTTGCCTCCTCCAGGGAATAATGGGTATAGCATCTTGTACAGGCCGTTTCATTGTATTTTCCCTCCTCGGGAGGTACACCTATGTTCATAGAAATTCTTTTTTCAATTATCGCTTTTTTTATATTTTCAAATGTTAAATCATCAACATTAATTCTATTGAATTCTCTAGCCAGTTTATTTGGATGGTAACTGTGTGCATCTGAGTTTGAAAGAAAAGCCAAGTCACTAAGCTCAGCAATCCTATCAGCGTAATCTGTGTCTGCGCTTAGACCCAGTTCAAGAAATTTTATGTACCAGGTATAATCTTTATATGCCTGCTTAATTGAATCATGGTAAGCATAAAGTGATGTCCAGGGTGTGAAGGCATGTGCAGGGCCTATGAGTACTTCACTTTCCTTGCATATTTCTGCAATTTCAGCACCATCCATCCTTATTTTTGGCCTACCATCTGTATCAAGGTTCTGTGAATTTTTTACAAATTTTTCTCTGAGTTCATAAACCTTTGAAATTGATGGAAAAATCAAAATATGATGGACCCTGTTCATATCCTCAATTTCTGAAGTTAGAATAAACCTGGTGTTTCTGTACAAAAAAGTTCCATCATCGATCCTTTCCATATTTTCAAAGTTTTTCAGCCATTTTATATTAAGTATGTCTCCGGAACCAATAACATCCAGACCTTTCAATGAACCATAGAATGAAATGTTTTCCACGTTCATGTCTTTACTTGTTGCTCCTGAAAGATATGAATGAATGTGGAAATCTACATTTACTATCATTTCATTCCTTTGGTGGCTTGGATTTTACTTCTTCCTCGGATTCACAGTATGCAGGCCTGTCTCTTTTTACAAGTTCTCCAATTACGTAAATACCTCTTGTGTTCAGATCCATAACATCGTAAGGCGATTTAATATCGAATTCAACTTTTGATATTGGAATGGAATGTTCCTTTATCCATCTCAGATGGAAAACAGGATCACCCATCCTGTTCCTTCTTCCAAAGTTTACAGGGCACTGTGACACAACCTCAATGAAAGCGAACCCTTTTGTCATAAATGCCTCCTCTATGCTCTTCACTAGCTGATTTGGATGTGCAGTTGTCCACCTTGCAACATAGTTTGCACCAGCTGCTGCAACAAGATCTGCAAGTGCAAATGGATATTCCCTATTTCCATTTGGACTTGTTGTGGTAATCATGTTGTATGGTGTTGTTGGAGCCATCTGGCCACCCGTTAACCCATAGTTTGCATTGTTAACAGCAATTACCTTAAGGTCTATGTTTCTTCTTGCAGCATGTATTGTATGATTCCCTCCAATTGCGAAAAGATCACCATCACCACTAATGACAACAACGTTCAGATCGGGGTTTGCAAGTTTAATTCCTGTTGCGAATGCAATTGCCCTTCCATGCGTGGTGTGAAGAGAATCAGCGTTTATGTAACCGGGAACCCTTCCCGTACAGCCAATTCCACTCACAAATATCGTTTTGTTAATATCAAGATTTAGGTTTGAGAAAGCCTTGTAAAGGCAGTTCATTATTGTTCCAAGACCGCATCCAGGACAGAATTGATGCGGCCATCTATCCTTTCTGTAAAAATCAAAAAACTCCATTTAAAGCACCTCCTCTAAATGTTTTGGCTGTGGTATCTCGCCACCAATTATGTTTATGCTTTCGACATCCCTTGCTCCATATTTTCTCCCAACCCTTTCAACTTCCATTGCATAACCCTTCAGGTTCATTTCCATAACAATTATTCTTTTGTTTTTCACAATGTTCTTGAATTTGCTTTCAGGGAATGGCCAAAGGGTTTTTGGCCTGAAAAGACCCACATTTTTATTTTTTAACACAGGATAAACAGCTCTGGAGGAAATTCCATAGGAAACAACAATGGTATCCGCTTCAGGATTTATTATTTCAACATCTGATATCATTTCTTCATGCATTCTAATTTTGTTTACAAGCCTTGTCACAAGTTCCCTATGAACCTTAACATCATTTGTTATTGGATATCCCTTAAAGTTATGTGTCAATCCTGTAACAGCAACCCTGAAACCATACCCAACAGGAACAAAGGATGGAACAAGATCAAGTTCAATTTCATTGTAATTTACAGTATCTATCTTTTCTGGAACAACAATCTTTTCCACCATGTGTGCAAGCTCTGCATCTGAAAGCACTATTACGGGATTTCTGAACATAGCTGCTAGGTTGAATGCCCTTATAGTTAAATCAAAGAGTTCCTGAACTGAGTTTGGTGATAGAACAATTGTTTCATAGTCACCATGCGAACCAAACCTGCTCTGCATGACATCCCCCTGCGCCACAACAGTTGGTTGACCTGTTGACGGACCCCCTCTCATAACATCAATTATTACAACAGGTGTTTCTGTCATGGCAGCATAGCCAATGTTTTCTTGCATTAGCGAAAAACCTGGCCCAGATGTTGCAGTCATGGTCTTTTTACCAGTCCAGGCTGCGCCTATCGCCGCAGCAATTGCAGATAACTCATCTTCCATCTGAATGAAAACACCTCCCTCCTCCTCCATTCTATGGGACATATGTTCCATCAGTTCGCTTGAAGGTGTTATTGGATACCCAGCATAGAACCTGCATCCGGCAAGCAATGCTGCTTCAGCCGCAGCCACATTACCCGACAGAAAATACCTACCCGGTTTTAACATTTTAATCACCCTTAAACTCTATTGCATGTTCTGGACATGTTAACCAGCAAATTTCGCACAAAGGTTTTGAATTACCTTTAAGGTTAAAATTTGTACATCTTTCTTTATACTTAACCTCTGCAACAATGTAACCTCTTGGAGAAATTCTGTTACTCTTTTCAAAAACCTTTTTTGGGCATACCTCAATACATAGATTACAGCCCTTGCAGTAATTTTCATTTATGATAGGATACATACGCATCTAAAATTAGATGTCGAATATAAAACTATCTTTTTAGGAATTGAGAAAATATAATGAATCATTTAAGAAATTTTTCAACATCAATTAGATCGTATGAATAAGTACTTTCAGGTCTTGTTGAAAAAGATTTTGAAAATAGAACATACTCTATTTTCCCTCTCTAGTTTAAATCTTTTGCTTTCTCCTCTAATTCATTGAGAACAACTTTACCGTTCACATTCTCTTTCCATTTGCATTCACCAAGCAAAAGTTTATCATCGTTTATGCCAACAATATCAATTTCTTTATCCTTATGCCACCATTTTGTGAAATTTTTATAATCCTTAAGCTCTGGAAATGTACCCTGTTTCAATAAATCAAGAATCAATCTTTCGAATTTCCTTCTAAAATATAGATCTTTTTCCTTCTCAAATATAGAAAGAATGGTATTTAAAAAACACGGCGAGAAAGCCTTGCTTTTTAAAGCGGGAATGAATCGCAGGAATGTCTATACAGTATTTTGTAAAAAAATCAGAGCGTAAAGCTCTCTCGCCGGGACACGACGAGTATAGGGGTGAAATGGTTGTGATAGCCAAAACAACCTACACCCTGAACCTTCGCATTTAAATGCGGAGAGTATGTCAGTACAAGAGAAAATCCTTTTTTCATATATTTTCCAGATATTCCAGTTCCCTGGACCGGTCGATAAATTGTGGTATTATAATTAGTATAATTTTTTTACCATATTTAACTTTGTTGATAGTTTTTTGATAAATTCTATAAGGGTTATTTTTCATTATGGGTGAAAAAAGAAATTAATAAAATCAAGATGATAGCCCTTATAAAAAGAATTATGAAATTCATTTTTAAAGGAAAATCACTTTTTTGAATGTAAAAAAGTGTACTGGGATTTGAATAAAAGAAAAATAGAATTTCTCTTGAGAATTAAGAAAAAAGGAAATATTTATAAACCTATTTTATATTTTTTATTAAATTCAATATTTTATCTGCCTTTTCTTCCGGAGATCCTTCTATGAATTCTCTCCTTCTTGCAGGAGGAATAGTTTCTATGAACCTGTTTACGAGAGTGTAAGATCCTTTTAAACCTATCAGATTTTCATCAAGTTCAAGATCCTTTGCGTTCCATACTTTTAATTTAAATTCCTTATCTGCCCATCTCTTCCTTCTGAAATCTGGAAATCTTGGCTGGTTTATTCCAAGTTCTATGCTCAGAACAGCTGGCATTGTTGTTTCCACATATTCATAGCCACCCTTTATTGTTCTTTTTGCAAGTATTTTATCATTTTCAATTTTTACCTCTGAAACAAAAAGAATCTGTGGTAAATGCAAAAATTCAGCAATCTGTGCAGGAACCTGGCCGAGACCTGCATCGGACGATTCTTCACCGGTTAGAATGAGATCATAGTTTCCGATTTTCTCTATTGCCCTTGAAAGTGTAAGGGCTGTTGGAAATGTATCCGCACCGGCAAAGGACCTATCAGATAGTAAGTATGCGTCATCAGCGCCCATCGCTATACCAAGTTTCAAAAAAGGTTCAAAGAACATGGGACCCATGGAAACAAGAATAACATTACCACCATATTTTGATTTAAGCTGTAATGCAAGTTCAATTGCATTCTTATCAGCATCATTAATCTTATTTTCTGCCTTTGATCTGTCAAGGGTTTTTGTGACAGGATCAAAGGTAACGTTTTCTGTCTGTGGAACAACCTTAACACAAACAATTATATTTCTCATTTTTTACCCTCCAGTTTTTCCACCATTAGGGGTAATATTTTAGAAATATCTTCCACAATGCAATAATCAGAATAATTGAAAATGTTTGAATCCTTGTTTATATCTATGGAAATAACTGTTCCACATTTTTCAATACCTGAAACAAAATGTTCCGATCCACTTGATCCAAGTATTATTGCAATTTTTGAAGATAAAGAAAGACCTGTGGATCCAATCTGGATATCCCTGGGTGCAAGACCTCTATCGGCAATTGGCCTTGTTACACCAACATCCGCATTAACTAGCTCTGCAAATTTTTTGGCAAGATCGATTTTATCGGCAACACCGTTCCCTATGATAACAACGAAATCAGATTTGCTTATATCCTTGAATTCTTTTTTCACCCTTTCCTTTACCTTTACCCTTGGTTCATTAACATTCACATCAATGATCTCAATTTTTCCATTTCTGTTTTCATTGAACTCCATTTTCTTGAAAACACCCGGTCTTACAGTTGAAATCTGTGGCATGCTTTTGTTGTTTATGATCTCTGCAATGAACCTACCACCATAGCCAGGTACACCTGTGTAAAGCATTCCCTTATCATCTATATCCAAGGTAATCGCATTCGCTGCAAGGCCCGTTTTTAATCTGGCTGCTAATCTTCCTGCAAAATCCCTCCCTCTGTAAGTTGCGCCTATAAGAATTATTTCAGGTTTCCTTTCTTTAACAAGTGAGGTAATTGAACTTACATAGTTTTCAGTATCATATTCTTCAAAGAATCTGTTTTTGAGAAAAATAACATTATCCGATCCTAATTTTATTACCTTTTCAGGCAAATCCAATGGATCTTCACCGAAAATTATTGATGTTATTGAAACATCAATTCTTTTTCTAATTTCATTAAGTTTTCCAATTATTTCAAGTGAAACATCCTCAATTTCATTTTTCTCATGTTCAATAAAAACCCAGGTATGGATCATTCCATCATCTCCCTGAGAAGCTGTGCAAGATCCATTACCTTCATATTCAAATTCTTAGTCTTTACACTATCCCTGATGTTCATGTTGCAGTATGGACAGGCAGTAACAATAATTTCAGCATTTGTTTCCCTTGCCTGGTCAGCTCTTATATCTGAAAGTCTTTTTCCCTTGAACTCAAGAAACATTCTGTTACCTCCTCCCCCACAACATAATGAAAAATTCCCATGATCCTTCATTTCAACAATTTTAAAACCTGCTGATTTTAGCATTTCTCTCGGTTCATCTATGAACCTATCATCCCTGCTGAGGATGCATGGATCATGGTATGTAACAACCTTTTCACTTTTCTTGAAATTGATTTTTCCTTCGTTCTTAAGTTTTTCAAAGAATTCTGCGTAATGCATTACCTCCATGCCAAGACCATATTTACCGTAATATTCTTTGAACATCTGTGCGCAATGTGGTGAAACAGTTACAATATACTTTGCTCCTGTGCTTTCAAAATCTTTAATGTTTTGAAGAATTAATTCCTCAAGGTATCCAAATTCTCCAGCATTTTTCAGTGGTTCACCACAGCAGCGTTCATTGTTTCCAAGTATTCCGAAGTTTATTCCTGCCTTGTTAAGTATGTAAGAAATGGATTTTATGGAATCATGCTGTGATGGATCATATGCTGCCTCACAGCCAACATAAAGTAAAACATCAACACCTTCCTTTGCATTCTTTATTCCCAATCCTTCAGCCCATTTCGCCCTTTCATTCTTTTTACCGCCCCATGGGTTACCGTTTTCAAATATGTCCCAGACAACCTTCTCAATTTTTTCCGGTGCATTGTGCTCCTGAAAAGCTATTGCTCTCAAAGCAACAATTGTATCAACTATTTTTACACCTCTTGGACAGGATTCCTCACACAACTTGCAGGTTGCACAGGCCCAGAGATTATCATAATCATTTAAACCAATCTGTGCACTTCTCATTAATCTTCTAACATTTATTGGATCCCCTGTATACGATGTTACTGGACATGTTACGGTGCATTCACCACACTGGAAACATTCTACGGTATAATTATTCAGCAATTCCCTGATTCCCTCAGCCATACTTTCATTTATACTTATCATTTCGATCCCCTCAGCTTTTTGGGAGTGCTTTCAATCTCCTCCTTTGGTATTGTCTTAATAAAATCATCCATTTTTCTTATAAACTGCGCAAATCTAATGCCCTCTGCCGCACTTATCCATTGCAGCTGTAACCTCTCAGGGTTTATACCCCTTGCCTGGAGGAATTTTCTCCACCTCTCAAACCTTTTTTCTGTATCTCTGTTTGCATAATTGTAATGGCAATCACCAATATGACAACCGGTTACAGCAACAGCAGCAGCACCCTTTTCAAAGGCATGCATAACGTGCTTTTGTGAAATTCTGCTTGAACACATTACCCTTATGAGCCTGGCGCTTGGAGGATACTGTATTTTTGAAATTCCAGCAAGATCTGCACCGGCATAGGAGCACCAGTTGCATGTAAACACTATTACCTTTTTATCAGGATCTTTTTCAGTGGCAGCATCTATCTGTGCTAAAATATCCTGATCTGTGAAATTCGGAATGGTTATTGCGTCAACAGGGCATTCTGCAACGCAGTCACCACAACCCTGGCATAATGCAGGATTATGTTTAATCCATTTTGTAAGTTCACCTGTTAATGCTCCGTACGGGCAAACATTGACGCATCTCATGCATTTTATGCATTTGTTGAGGTCAATCTGGGCAACAATTGGCTCCTTCTTAATTCTATCTTTGAAGAGAATTCCTGCTGCCTTTGATGCTGTTGCATAACCCTGTATCATTGCTTCATGAACATCCTTTGGACCCTGGGATGTTCCGGCAAGGAAAACACCTGCGATCGCATCTTCTACAGGTCCAAGCTTTGGATGTAGCTCAAGGAGAAAGCCGTTTTCATCCTTTGAAAGTGTAAGCTGTGAAAATACATCATCATCCCTTGGTCTCAGACCTATGTTAAGGACAAGGAGATCTGTAGGTATTGAGATATCTTTATTAGTTAATAGATCTTTGAATTTAACCTCACCATTCTCATACTTTATAACGTTCTGTGGTAAACTATCAGGGTCATACCTGAAGAACTGAACACCCATTTTACTGGCCTTTAAATAAAGATCTTCAGCATACATGGAATACGCTCTAATATCCTTGTAAAGAACCCTGACATTCTTTCCCGTTTCTCTTAATCTTATTGCCTGATTTATCATGGTTGAACAGCAGAACCTTGAACAGCCCATTCCGTTTCCCCTTGAACCAATGCAAGAAACTATTGTAACATTTTTCTCATTAATGTTTTTCATATTTTTTTCCAGATCC
>JABEBW010002985.1_pt1 | contig 17475 bp, 13 predicted proteins | sample 7245961 | NCBI WGS metagenome assembly JABEBW01 (sample SAMN14506364, study PRJNA622280) | hot springs metagenome | biome: hot spring [ENVO:00000051]|acidic hot spring [ENVO:00002120]; feature: spring [ENVO:00000027]|sediment [ENVO:00002007]; material: sediment environment [ENVO:01001048]...
CAAGATCGACCTTTTCGCTTGATTCAAGCACGAAAATCGTGTAGTTCGAGTACCACGCAAGGTACTTAGGCGTCTTTAAGGTGCCTGAAAACCACCATAAACTGCTGTTAAGCGCATTCCAACTGCCAACTTGGGATTTGGCAAATGCGTACCAGAGATCGTGCATGTCAAAAGAACTGCTAAATTCAGCCGCGTGAAGACTAACCGTCGCCATGGTCGAAACGTAGGTAACATTTACCGTTCTCAATATGTTGGCAGATTTATAACCGAGAAATTCAGAAGGTTTCACTTTTATCTCGTAAAATTTTATGGAATATCCACTTGGAACAAAAGATCTGAGCGTGCTTATGTTAAACTTTGTCAAAAAGCATGAACTTAAAATCAAAGTTAAAGGTATCAATTCAAAGGCGAGCATTAAGATCGCTGTATGCTTTTTCAAAATCTTCTATCACCTTCTTACCATCGACGGTGAGAAAATCTCCATCGTAAATCCATCTTCCACCTACCATGACGCGTTTAATGGAAGAGGCGTCAAAAGCGTAAACGATGTTGGCAAGCATGTTCTCTTTTGGCACCATGGAAACATTGCCGATATCCAAGACGATGAGATCTGCGAGCATGCCGCTTTCCAAAGTCCCAACATCGAACGGTAAAGGTCTTCTCGCATTTGAAGTTCCCATTTTAAGGAGTTCTTCTAATTTTAAAATCTTTGGATCGTGAAATTTTGCCCTTTGAAGTAGAGATCCAAATTTCATTTCGCTGAAAATATCGAGACTGTTATTCGAAGCGGCCGAATCTGTACCCAAAGTGACGTTTACCCCCATCTCAACGGCCTTTTTTATCGGTGCTATACCATTTCCAAGTTTGGCGTTGGAAGTTGGATTGTAAGAAAGAGTGGATCCTCTTTCTGATATCAAACGCAGTTCGTCATCGTTAAGATGCGTCCCATGGGCTATGATCGTGTTTTTACCAAATGCCCCTATCGAATCAAGAAATTCAACTGATTCTATTCCAATCTCTCTTTTGAAGTTTTCTCTTTCTTCAGGAGATTCGAGTAAATGAAAGGTGATGGGAAGATCGTAGTTTTTCGAAACATCGATTATCTCTTTGAAATAATCTGTAGAACACGTGTAGAGTGCATGAGGACCAAAGCCTCCCTTTATGAGTGGATCTTCTTTATGCTTTTTTATGAATTCTTCTGCAAGCAAAAGTTTCTTTTTTCCATTTCCATCTGTATCCGCAAGGCCTCTCGCCACAATTCCCCTTATGCCTATATCCTTTGCGGCCTGGGCTATCGCATCCTCGTAAAAATACATGTCAACAAAAGTCGTTATGCCATTTTTGACCATTTCCATGAAACCAAGAAGGCTTCCGATGTAAATGTCCTTTTCTGTCAACTTTTCCTCTCTTGGAAAGATGTATTTGAACAGCCACTCGTTAAGATCGACATCCTCAGCAATGCCTCTGAAGAGCGTCATGGCGGCATGGGTATGGGTATTCACAAGTCCCGGCATGACAAGCATTCCATCCAAATTTTCAACTTCTCCCATTGCAAAATCTGTTATTCTATCGCCTTCTATGTAAAGAGTTCGCTTTTTTAAAGAGAAGTCCCCTTCCAAAACCAACGCATTTTTCAAAACTTTACTCATCTTTTCTCCTTGAGTTTCTTGTAAGAATTAACATACTTTTCGTAAAGCATCTTTACATCTTCATCCGAAAGCGCACGAGGAGTTTTCCCACTCTGAATCGCCATAACGTACATTTGAGATGCCTTTTCACACATCTGTGCCGAGAGCATCGCGTCTTCCATCGTTTGGCCCACGGCAACTTGACCATGATTCGATATTATGACCGCATTTTTATCCCCTATAACAGAGGCCACTTCATTTGCAAGTTCAATGGTACCCGGTAATTTGTATTTCGTAACCTTTATGGTACCGCCTATAACCATTGCAACATCTTCAACAAGGAGTGGCACTTCATCGAAGATAGAAGAGGCTATCGATGCGTAAAGACTGTGGGTATGAACTATGGCATTTATATCGTTGCGCTTTGCATATAGGGCGACGTGCATTTTCAATTCGCTTGATGGTAAAAGTTTACCTTCGATGACCTCACCATTTTTATCACACAAGACCATGTCTTCTTCTCTTATTTCATCGTAAGGTATGCCGCTTGGAGTTATGAGTATATTTCCATTCTCAAGTCTCATGGACACATTTCCCCACGTGCCTGAGACGAGTTTTAGATCTATTATTTCCTGACATGCATCGAGTATCATTATGCTTTCTTTCATACTTTACCTTCTTTCAACTTTTATCGCAAATAACATTATTCTGCTGGATTACTACGTTCTTCGCCCTATTTCTTACCAATCTTTAATGTCTGTGAAGAACATTTGCGTGTCTAAATTATATCATCTACGCTAACCCTATTTCAAAGGTCGAATGCCAATTTAATCAAGGACGGCAATGAATGTCTGCCATTATCGCCAATTCAACGTTCCTCAAACGATTTCAAAAATGTTGTTATTTTATTTTTGAGTTCTGTCTCAATTTCAGGATTTCTAAAAAGATTTTGGGCATGAAGGTTTCCATCGAAGATGATGGTCTCCGTTTCAAAAGGCAGTGAATTTGAAATTTCATTTGCTGTCTCAAAAACAAAGTCTCCCTTCGAAAAAGCAACGAGCGCTTTTTTGGCTTTCCCTGCAAGGTTAGAGAAACTTTTTGGCAACCCAGCGGGCGAGAGCAAAATGAGACCATCAATTGGCTTACTTATTTCCAAAGCTCTAAGGGCTGCTGCACCTCCCATACTTGCACCTATGACAGAAACATACCTGTGATCTTTTAGCGCGTAATCTATCGCTCCCATGATATCAAATTCGTACTTCAAATTCCCACTTTGCGAATTTCCATAACCTCGAAAATTAAAAGGCATCGCTGAAAAGCCTTGTTCTTCAAGATATCTTGCAAATGGTTCCCAACTTTGCATGTCAAAAGCTTTACCGTGCGCCAAGATAACCATGTGGTTTGATTTACCAAAAATTTCCGCTTCTATTTTCAGCCCATCATGACTTACAAAAGTTATCTTTTCCATATTCAACCTCCTATTTTTTTCTAAAAATTATCGTCGTGATAGCCACGGCGACTACCAATCCCGTACCAATTGAGGCCGCCACGAGAAATGCGTCCAACATCACCGTTGTACCTTGGATCGAATTGCCCACTACAAAGGCATTCATGGCTTTGAATGCCATAAATCCAGGGACTAAAACGACTATTCCACCAATTATCAAAGGTTGAGAGGGTATATGCCTCACGCGTGAAAGAATTCTTCCAATTAAACCAATAGCCAGCGCTGCGAGTAAAGACGACGCGACGATTCCGTATCCAAGCGTTAGAGAATAAATCAACCATCCAATAAAGCCTATGCTCCCACCAAGCATTGCATCAAATGGACTGGCGTTGTAAAGCAGTGTGAAACTTCCACTTGCAAGACCTGCGATTAGCGATTGAATGATCAGATTCAAAATTTCATTCCTCCCACAAAGACAGTACCAGCAGATATTCCAAAGACGAGTGCAACCAACAGCGCAAGTGCTTCGCTTTCTTTTATTGTTCCAGATATGACGCTGCCTTGAGATATTTCTGAAAACCCGTTGGTTATAAGTAAACCTGGTACAAACAACATTATCGCTCCCGATATAATGCCGCTAAAGGTTGATCCCTTGAAAATGGGCATCAATATCCAGGATCCGATGGCTATCATGATGCCAGAACTGAACTGTTGAAAAAATCTGTTATCAAGTAAACGAATGTAATTTGTGGCAGCGTAAACTATCGCTCCCAGTACCATCGATGCGATGGCGCTCATAAGTCCTCCAACAAGTATGTATTCAAATCCTCCACACGCAAGAGCCGCGGCTATCAGTCGAATGAAAATTGGATAAGAAAAATCGGCGTTGAGAATGGATTTTAACTCAGAATGGGCATCTGAAAGATTTATTTTGCCATCCACAAACCTTTTTACAAGTGCGTCTATCCTTATAAACTTGTCAAAATCACTTGAAAGATTCCCAGTTCTCTTTGTTATCGTCATGATGTTTCCGTCTCGATCTTTGATCGTTATGTAAATAACGGTGTAAATTATCGCAACGTCAACTTCAAAACCCAGTTTTTGCCCGATTCTTGAAACCCAAATTTCTGTCCTTGTCGTCGGTGATCCTGTTCTCATAAGAGCCGCAGCAGTATCAACCATGAAATCAAGAGCTTTAACCATCTCTTCTGCCATATCAGCCAAATCATCTCCCCTTACATTATACTCAATTGCCGATTAGACATTAGGGATTAGGGAATAGAGATTAGGGATTAGTGGGCGGTATGACGGAGGAAATGATGCCCTCGAGATGATCTCCGCAGCGCAGCGAGGACCAGATTTCGACGGGGCGCCTGCCGAAGCACATCACAAAATGGCATATAGCGTATAGCGAATGGTGTAAGGCGGAGGACATGTTGCCCGTGAGGAAACCTTCGCAGCGAAGCGAGGACAGTTTCCGAAGGGGCACATGTCGGAGCCGACACAAAACAGCGTATGGCGTATGGCCTATGGCAAATAGAGATTAGAGATTAGGCATTAGAGATTAGGGATTAGTGGGCGGTATGACGGAGGACATGATGCCCTCGAGATGACCTCCGCAGCGTTAGCGAGGACCAGACATCGAGGGGGCACATGTCGGAGCCGATCAAGAAACAGCACATGGCACATGCCGGATCAGATATAAAAAAGGGGCAGAGATCTGCCCCTTTCAATTATCAATTTCTCTTAGGCCTGTTGTTCTCTTCTCATTTCCTCGCTTGATGCTTTTGCAACTGGATGTTCTTCGATTTGAATGTTATTGTAAACGGAGAGACTATTCTGAGCAATTTCTGTTTGTATTGAATCTCATTTTTAACGTTTATTGTGTATCTATCGCGTCTTTCTCCATCTTTGATCGTGACAAATTTTATACCCTTCTTTACCATCTCTGAAACAAGTTCTTCAGTTATTATCTCCCCGGCTTTGGCAATTTCTTTGTCGACTTCCTCTGGACTAATGACCGAATAAGCGAGTTCTTTTCCAACGATCTTTTTCCTATTTTCCTCGATCTTCGAATTTTCTTTCCTTATATCTTCATTTATCCTTTTAGCCTCTTCCAAAGAGAGTAAGGTGCCAGGCAGTATGTTGGTGTCTCCAGCGTCTGTGACTTCAACCTTGTTGAACATCTGTTTTATTATGACTTCAAAATGTTTGTCATGGATGTCCACTCCTTGTTCGGCGTAAACCCTTTTAACCTCTCTGAGTAGATATTGGAAAGAACTTTCAGTGCTTACTTTTTCAAGTAAATCTCTCGGCCTTATCGTTCCAGTCGTCAAAGGAGTGCCAGCCAAAATTCTCTGCCCTTCTCTTACGCGTATTTGCGTTCTCTTTGGAACGGTGTAATCGTGAATGTTTCCTTCATCGTCTTCGACGTATATTTTGACGGTTTTATTTTCTTCTTTGCTTATTTGCTTTACGTAACCGGACACATGACTGAATATGCCAGAAACATCCTTTAGTTTCTTTCTCGCTTCAAACAATTCTTCGGCCCTTGGAAGACCCTGAGTTATATCTCCAGTTGTCGCTATTCCTCCGGTGTGGAAAGTTCTCATGGTAAGTTGAGTACCCGGCTCTCCTATTGACTGTGCCGCTATTATTCCAACTGCTTCACCAACATGCACGATCCTGTGATTCGAAAGATCCATACCGTAGCACTTCTCGCAAACGCCATTTGACAATTCGCAGGTCATAGGAGACCTTATTTTTATGTAAGGTCTGAGCGTGACGGTATCGACATTCTCTTCGAGGAACTTTTTGGCAAGTTCTGGAGTGACCCTTTCTTCGTAAGTTGCAACCTCTCTTTTACCGTTCTTGGAAAGCACAGGAGCGACGGTCACGCCACCAACGCAAGGATAAATATCAGCCTTTATCTCTGAAAGTCCTAATTTTTTGGCAGCGTTGACAACATTTCTCAAAGATTCACCTTTTTTGAAGATCAACTTGGAAGGTACTCCTGAATACGTGCCCTTGGCATCATCGTAAAGGTCTTCGGCTATCTCAGCGTAATCCTTGAGATCGTTTATCGCTTCGATCCTGACCTCCTCTGTTCTATGAACCTCAACCTCTTCTATCGTGCTGACGGCTTTGTGCGCATCATCTTCTTCCATCATGGTATCGCGTTCGTAAATAACTTCCTTAGTTTTTGGATTGATTATATCTTCGGCAAGTACGCGACCAAAGAGAGAATCTTCGAGTTTTTCTATCACAACATCGTCATCTCTTAAAGTTTTAAGTTCAACGCCGTTTTTAGTTCCACAGTCTGTTTCTTTTACCGTCATCGACTGTGCAACATCAACGAGTCTTCTGGTGAGATAACCGGAGTTAGACGTTCTCAAAGCCGTGTCTGCCGATCCTTTTCGAGCACCGTGTGTTGATATGAAGTACTCCATGACGTTAAGACCTTCTCTGAAATTCGAAAGTATCGGAACTTCTATCGTTTTACCGGATGGATCTGCCATAAGGCCTCTCATTCCCGCAATTTGTTTTATCTGATCGATGCTTCCTCTCGCTCCGGATCTAACCATCATGAATACTGGATTGAACATATCTTTTGATAACTCGTCGTACGTAACGTCTTGAATTTCTTTGGTGGCATCTTCCCAGATTCTTACTATCTGCTCGTATCTTTGTTGCTGATTTATCATACCGTTTGAAAATGCCTCTTCAACCTTGTCTATTTTTTCTTGAGACTTTTTTATTATTTCAGGTTTCTTTGCGGATATGAGCACATCTCTAACTGAAATCGTAACGCCAGAGATCGTGGCATACTTAAATCCAAAGTCCTTTATCCTATCAAGTACATCTGCAGTTGCGTCTATATCAAAAGTTTTGAAAGCCTTAGAAATGATGTTTTTGATCTCTTTTTTATCGTACGTCTTGGTGTAATCCACCAACTCTTCAAAAAGACCATCGTTAAATATTACGCGGCCAACCGTTGTATCCTTAACGAGTCTTTCTCCCGTAGAGAATTTCAAAAGCACATCGATAGGCGTATGCAAGGTTATATAACCTTTGTCATATGCAAGCATCGCTTCTTCGGCAGATGAAAAAACCGTTTGAGGCTTTTTCAATTTGTCATTTTTCATCGTTAAATAGTACATTCCCAATATTATGTCTTTGCCCGGCATGGAAAGTGGCTGGCCATGGGCAGGACTGATTGTATTGTACTTGGAAAGCATGAGAAACTTTGATTCAGCCTGTGCTGCCGCTGAAAGCGGTATGTGAACTGCCATCTGATCTCCGTCGAAATCGGCGTTGAAGGGTGGGCACACAAGCGGATGAAGTTGAATGGCGTCTCCTTCTATCAACTTCGGCTCAAATGCTTGAATGCTGACCCTATGAAGCGTTGGCGCCCTGTTGAGCAAAACTGGGTGTCCCTTTATGACATCTTCAAGCACTTCCCATGCCTCTGGCACTTCACGCTCTATCAGCATGCGTCCCCATTTTCTCGCCGACTTGTCAGGATCACTTTTAACAAGTTTCTGAAGTACAAAAGGCTTGAACAATTCCATGGCCATTTTTTTCGGAATGCCACACTGATCTATTCTCAAATTAGGACCCACGACTATGACAGCACGGCCTGAATAATCGACACGTTTCCCAAGCAAATTTCTTCTGAACCTTCCCCTTTTACCCTTGAGTAGATCCGTCAAGGATTTCAAAGGTCTGTTGGATTTATCCATGACAGATTTGCCACGTTTTCCATTTGCTATTAAGGAATCGACTGCTTCTTGAAGCATGCGCTTTTCATTTCTGACGATTATATCTGGAGCATTCAATTCAAGAAGTTTTTTTAGTCTGTTGTTTCTGTTTATGACTCTTCGATAAAGATCGTTCAAATCAGTTGTTGCAAAGCGCCCTCCATCGATTTGTATCATGGGTCTGAGATCTGGTGGAATGACTGGTATGACATCAAGCACCATCCATTCTGGCTTTTGATTGCTTTCGATAAGACTTCTTATCACATGCAAGCGCTTGAAAATTCTCATCTTCTTGTTTGAAGCCGATTCTGGGGTGTTTTTCAATTCCGCTTCAAGTTTACTTTCCGTCTCTCCAAGATCTATTTTTTCCAGCAATTTTTTTATTGCGGAGGCTCCGACATCGGCGTTTATCTTGTCTCCGTAGATATCTTTGTAGGCATCGTATTCGTTGTCAAGGATCACGTCTCCAATTTTTTTGCCTATCTCCGCCGCGACCGCTTCATCTATGTCCGTTATCATGACGACGGTTCTGTCATTTTCTATTTCAAACTCTTTGTCAAAAAGTCCCGGATAGTACTTTTCGAATACCTCAAGTTCTTTAACGGTTAGATCCTCGTCCTCGTAAACAAATCTGTCCGCTATGTAATCTCCAGCCTTTATCTCTTGACCATCTTCAACGTAAGGCGTTATGCCTTCAAAAAGTGGGTACGATCTTTCGACTCTTTGGAACTGACCTTTTTCTATGATACTTACAGTATCAGTGGAATTGGCAATTATTTTTCCATCCTCTCTTTGAGTAACGGAAAGATTTTTCCCGTAAAGTACAGTTCCATCGATTGTGGCTCGAACAGCGTCTATATGTGTGCCGGTGGTCAGGACTCTACCCTTCTTTACTTTTTGATTGTTCGAAACTGTGGCCTTCGATCCGTATGGAAGCGTGTAAGTTACAGGCTGAAATTTGGAAGTTGGGAGCGGAATCACCCTTATGGTAGAAGTTACTTCGTCTATTTCGAAGGTTCCATCGAAAGGAGCCTTAAAGGGTTCAACTTTGAGTTCGTTTGCTATGATATCTCCGACTTTAACCTTGTCTCCTTCTTTAACGGCCAATTCCATACCACGATAAATGGTGTAATCAACGCTCTTTGAGTCTTCTGATTTCATCGATTGAGAAACGTTAACCCATGTGATTATCCTGCCACTATTTGTTTTTTCTGTTTTTATCGAGACAACACCGTCTATTTCAGATCTTACCGGTCCATGAGGGGCTTTTATCCTCACGGAATTTTCAACGTCAAAATCGAGTTTCGTTTTGTATATGTTGTATTCGGTGATGTAAAGTTTGTCTCCAACTTCAAAATTTGTATTTTTAGGATCTGTAACTATGTAAGATGCCTCAACGGTCCTTCTCGATCCAAAATATATTATCTGCTCTATATCCTTTGGAGATATATCGAGCAAGGTGGAGATGTAATTGGGAATATTCTTTAGATACCATATGTGAACAACGGGCACGGCAAGGGCTATGTGCCCCATTCTTCTTCGGCGAGCCGTTTTAGATTCAACGGTGACACCGCACCTTTCACAAGTTGTGCCTTCATACTTCTTTCCCTTGTACCTTCCGCAAGCGCACTCGTAATCTTTGACAGGTCCAAAGATCTGCTCGCTAAAAAGGCCATCTGCTTCAGGCTTAAAAGTTCTGTAATTTATAGTTTCTGGTTTTTTTACCTCACCCTTAGACCACTTCAAAATCGTCTCAGGCGATGCAAGTCCTATCTCAACTCTTCCCACCTTACCTTGAGAAGAGTTTAAGAGTATCTTGGGGTTATTCTCTGCCATTTTACCCCTCCTTAACGATCCAATTTAATTTCGTTGCCGTTATCATCGTAAACCTTAACATCAAGCGCTAAACCCTGCAATTCTTTAACAAGCACTTTAAAACTTTCCGGGAGATTGGAAATCGGTATATTTTTCCCACGCATTATCGCTTTGTAGGCTTCATTTCTCCCTTCGATGTCATCCGATTTTATGGTAAGCATTTCCTGAAGCGTATGGGCTGCGCCGTGCGCTTCAAGCGCCCAAACTTCCATTTCTCCAAATCTCTGGCCTCCAAATTGGGCTTTTCCACCAAGAGGCTGTTGATGTATCAAAGAATAAGGCCCTATAGATCTGGCATGGATCTTATCTTGCGCTATGTGAATGAGTTTCATCATGTACATAACACCAACCACCACGGGGCTGTTGAAAGGTTCGCCAGTCCTTCCATCTCTAAGCACAACTTTGCCCGTTGGATAATTTGGATCGTCTCCTTCTGTTAAACCGTGCTTAGCCCTTTCTTCGTAAAGAGGCGTAAAAATATCATCCTCTGTGGCACCGTTAAAAACAGGCGTTGAAAAGTACATACCCTTTAACATCGCAAGCCATCCAAGGTGCGTCTCAAGTACCTGCCCTATGTTCATTCTCGAAGGAACCCCGAGCGGGCTCAATACCATCTCTATAGGCGTTCCATCTGGCAAAAATGGCATATCTTCTTTGGCAACAATTCTGGAGACAACACCTTTATTTCCGTGACGGCCGGCAAGTTTATCTCCAACGGCAAGAGGCTTTCTCGTTGCAACGTAGACCTTCACCATTTTGTTGACGCTTGAATCGAGTTCAGATATGTCTCCCTTTTCAAATATGTGAACTCCTATAACCCTTCCGTCAACTCCATGTGGCAATTTAAGGGATGTGTCTTTGACGTCCCTGCCTCTTTCACCAAAGATAGATCTCATGATCTTTTCCTCGGCCGTTAATTCACTGTCTCCCTTGGGCGTTACCTTTCCAACAAGAATATCTTTGGGATGGACGAGCGAACCGACTCTTACTATCCCGTTTTCATCAAGATTTTTTAACGACTCTTTTGAAGCATTTGGTATATCAGCGGTTATTTCCTCCGGACCAAGCCTTGTTTCACGCGCATAGGTCTCGTAAACTTCAACGTGAACTGAGGTGAAGGCATCATCTTCGATCAAAGATTGGTTAACGACGATCGCATCCTCGAAGTTATATCCTTCCCAAGACATGAAGGCGACGAGCACATTTCGACCCAAAGCGAGTTCTCCCATGTCCGTGGCTGGTCCGTCTGCTATACAATCTCCAGCGTCAACGTGATCTCCAACATCAACTATGGGTATTTGATTTATGCAGGTGTCCTGATTTGTGCGAGAATACTTTATGAGTTTGTAAATGTCATCTCCAGAACCATCGTCTTTTTCAACGATTATTTCAGTTGAAGAGACTTTCTTGACCTTTCCAGCATGTTTTGCAATGACTATCAAGCCAGAATCTCTTGCAACGTACTTTTCCATTCCCGTTCCTATCAATGGCGCTTGAGGCTTCACAAGTGGCACACCTTGTCTTTGCATGTTAGAACCCATCAAAGCCCTGTTCGCATCGTCATTCTCAAGGAATGGGATCAAAGCAGCCGATATGCTGACTATTTGTTTCGAAGAAACGTCTATGTAGTCGACTTCTTCTTTGTTGACGTAACGATAACTCTCCATGAATCTTACAGTTACCCTTTCGTCTGCCAAAGTGTTGTCAGAATTTATCTTGACGTTTACCGGTGCTATGTTGTAATTTCCTTCTTCATCGGCCATAAGATAATCTATCTTGTCCGTTATCTTACCATTCTCAACTTTTCTGTAAGGAGTTCTCAAGAAACCATACTCATCTATCTCGGCAAAGACGGCCATTGAAGTTATAAGACCTATATTCGCTCCTTCTGGAGTTTCTATTGGGCACATGCGTCCATAATGAGAATGGTGAACGTCTCGTACCTCAAATCTTGCCCTTTCACGTCTTAGACCTCCAGGACCGAGTGCCGATATTCTCCTTTTATGAGTTAATTCGGCAAGCGGGTTTACCTGATCCATGAACTGTGAAAGTTGGCTGGACGCAAAAAATTGCTGAAGCGTGGTCATCACGGCTCTTACGTTTATGAGACTTTGAATGTTTATCTTGTCGAGCGAATTGTACATGTTCAATTTGTCTTCTATCATCTTTTGAACTCTCGAAAAGCCGCGCTCAAATTCGAGTTTCATTAGTTCTCCAGCGGTTCTTACCCTTTTATTTCCAAGATGATCTTTGGTATCAAGTCTTTCATCGTGGTTTTCTATGTCAAGCAGATATTGAATCGATGAAATTATGTCATCTTTGGTGAGCACCATTGAATCGCTTTTGAGACCAAGTTTTGCATTTATCTTCGCACGACCTATCTTTGTGAGATCGTAATGTTCGGGATCAAAATAAAGACTGTTAAAATAACTCTTGGCGACGTTTATTCTTGGAATTTCTCCAGGCCTTAACTTCCTGAAAAATTCTATGTAGGCGTCATCTGAAGACATGTTTTTCTCAACATCATCAAGGTTTTCAATTGTTTTTTGCATGTAAGGATGGGCTACGGTGATTTTCTGAACCTTTGCTTCAAGTATCGAATGAATCATTTCCTCTTCCAACTTCTCACCGGCAGGTATCAAAACATTTCCATTCTTATCCTTTACGTCTTCAAGCAGAATCGAACCTCTGCGAAAAATCAGTTCGTCTTCGTCCGCCACAACCGTAACAGGATAGATCTTCATCATATCCATGGGGGTAACGTAATCAAACATCTTAAGCAGAATGGGCAACTTTACCTTTTTCTTTCTATCAATCCTCGCTTGAAGTATTCCCTTTTTAACGTTTAACAAAATCTCAAGCCATGCCCCTTTTTCTGGGAGAAAATGGGCAAAAAAAGTTGGAATTCTTTCAGAACCTTCAAATTCCTGAACGAAATATACACCTGGCGATCTGACGAGTTGATGAACGACGACTCTTTCGGCACCATTTATTATGAAGGTGCCACGTTCTGTCATGATCGGAAGATAACCGAAAAGGGCTTCATCTTCTTTTATCTCATTTGAATGGATGTCTTTTATCCTTATGGTTATGTAAAGCGGGACACTGTAAGTGGTGTCTTTGAGTTTGCATTCTTCTTCGGTGTATTTCGATGGACCTATTCTCGAACTCACGAATTCAAGTTTAAAACCCTTTTCTCCTTTCTTAACGTCAGCCTTGTGTGGTTTCGACTCTATCGGCGAAAATTTCTTCAAAACTTCCATTATGCCTTTTTCAACAAATTCTTTGTAAGAATCGAGTTGTACGGATATAAGGTTTGGGACATCGATGGCGTCTTTCATCCTTCCATAAGAGAACCTTTCCCGTTTTTCCACCTTTTCACCATGCCTTTCTTTTAAATACAAAAACCTCTCTCACTATATTTAAGCAAAAGTACCCCATCAGAATCTTTACAATTCCGATGAGGTTGAGTTTCAATTTGAATATGATTTTTTGTACGAAAAATTTGGATCAAATTATTTTAACTCTACAACGGCTCCTGCTTCTTCAAGTTTCGCCTTTATTTGATCTGCTTCTTCCTTCGTTGCATTCTGCTTGATCACAGCATCGGGAGCACCGGCCTTGTCAACCAGATCTTTTGCCTCTTTAAGCCCCAAGTTCGTTATCTCCCTAACAACTTTTATAACTTGCAATTTTTTATCTCCGGCTTCCTTAAGTAAAACGTTAAATGATGTCTTTTCCTCTTCCTTTGCTGCCGCTTTGGTATTTCCACCGGCAACTGGCGCAGCGGCAACCGCAACTGGCGCAGCGGCGCTAACTCCAAATTTTTCTTCAAGTGCTTTTACGAGCTTTGCAAGATCGCCAACGCTCATTTCCTCAATCGCTTTTATTATCTCTTCATTCGTCATTTAAAACACCTCCATGATATTCTAAAATCAATTTGATTTTTTACTTTCTATTTCATTCAAAACGTAAAGCAACTTTCTAAGCGTTCCAGAAAGCACAGCGTGTAAAGCGTATATGGGTGCCTGAAATTGTCCAACAAGTTGGGCAACGAGCACGTCTCTCGGCGGCAAATTGGAAAATTCTTTCGCTTGATCGGCAGTTATGAACTTTCCCTCAAACAAACCTGATTTGATTACAAAGGCATTTGCATTCTCATCAAGGAAGTTGTAAAGTGATTTGAGAGCCAATATGGGATCTCCTTGAGAGTACATTATCGCCGTTGTGCCTTGAAGATGGTTTTCAATCTCTTCTTGATAAAGATTTATTTTTTTCAACGATATCTTCAACAACGTATTTTTTACCACCCTATATTCCGCATTGGCTTTTGCAAGTTCTTTCCTCAACTTGCTTATCATTTCAACATTCATGCCCTTATAATCTGTGAGAAGTACCACTTTAGACTTGGAAAGAGAATTGGTAAGTTCATCGATTATCATTGTCTTTTGTTGTTTTTGCATGACATACCTCCTTCAAAAAAACGGCCTTTTTAAGGCCGTTGATCTTAACGTGCAAGAAATCAAGATCACGCGCCTCGGCGGGAAGGAAAGATCCTTTAAAATCCCGCTGTCTTTGGCTGTGAATTAATCTTCAAATTGGCTGAGATCCAGTTTTATGCCAGGTCCCATTGTAGCACTTATAACTACTTTTTGCAAAAACCTTCCCTTAACTCCTTGAGGTCTTAACGCATTTATCTGTTGGACTGCTGATTTTATGTTCTCTTTTAACTTATCCTCTTCAAATTCTCTTTTTCCAACTGGTAAATGTAAATTCCCCGTCTTATCATTTCTCACTTCAACTCTACCGGCTTTAAAAGACTTGACGGCTTCGGCAATGTTTGGAGTGACGGTGCCAGACTTTGGAGACGGCATAAGCCCTCTTGGGCCAAGCACTTTACCCAGTTTACCTACAAAACTCATTGTATCTGGAGAGGCTATGGCAACATCAAAGTCCAAAAATCCCTCAGATGCCACTTTTTGAGCCAATTCTTCACCACCGACGTAGTCCGCTCCAGCAGCCTTTGCAGCCTCCGCATTTGGTCCTACGGCAAAAACGAGTACCTTAACACTTTTACCTGTACCATTTGGAAGGGTTATTGTGTTTCTAACCTGCTGTTCGTTCTTTTTGGGATCTATACCCGTTTTAATCGCCATTTCTATCGTTTCGTTGAATTTAACGGTCGAAGTTGCCTTTACCAATTTAACGGCATCATCGAGAGAATAAAATTTATTCCTATCAACTGCTTTGGCCGCCTCGTTGTATCTTTTAGAATGCTTTGGCATTTTTTCACCTCACCCTATTACTTCTACGCCCATGCTTTTAGCCGTACCGGCAATTATGCGAGCAGCGGCTTCTAAATCATGAGCATTAAGGTCTTGCATCTTGATCTTGGCTATCTCGAGAAGTTGGGCTTTGGTTATCTTTCCAACTTTATTCTTGTTAGGTTCTCCAGATCCATTTTCTATACCGGCGGCTTTTTTTATCAATATAGAAGCCGGAGGAGTTTTCGTCACGAAGGTAAAGGATCTATCCTCGTAAATGTTAATTATCACTGGCAAAATCATGCCAGTTTGTTTTGCCGTTTCGGCGTTGAATTGTTTACAAAAAGCCATTATATTCACGCCATGTTGACCTAAGGCTGGTCCCACAGGTGGAGCCGGCGTCGCTTTACCTGCGGCAATTTGAAGTTTCACTTGCCTTACCAGTTTTTTTGAAGCCATACAAACCTCCTTGTGGTATTTTCGGGTTTTACCCTCCCACTAAATTTATGAAACTGCTTTTTCAACTTCAGAAACATTCAAAACGACTGGTGTTTCTCTTCCGAAGATTGTGACCATGACCGTTACTTCTTTCTTATCAGGCTTTACCTCTTTAACCGTACCTGCAAAACCCTCAAAAGGCCCAGTTTTTATCTTGACCCGTTCTCCGATTTCAAGATTTATGTTGACTTTTATCTCTTCAGCAGCCTTAGAACTTTTCTTCTCGGCCATCAAACTTAAGATCAATTTTTCATCCTTCGCCTTAAGAGGAATCGGTTGACCTGCATTTGAAACAAAATTTATAACATGCTCTGTATTCTTAACTATTTCCCAACTTTCCTCATTCATGAACATCTCTACAAAGACATAACCTGGGAAAAGTCTTTTTGATATGACTTTTGATATCTTAACCTCTTTGTAAGCGCCGAAAACGTCTATTTCAACTATGCCCGAAGTCGGAGAGGTGAATATCTTTTTATCGGCTATCTTGTCACCAGCACGTATCGCTTTGTTAACTTTTATAGACTTATTAAAGCATTCGAGTGGGACAAAATAAAAATCATCTTCTTCTCCTTCATCAGGATGAACCACAATTTTTTTGACCCGATCGTTTTGAACAACCTTACCATCGATCTCACAGAAAACAGATTTATCTTTTGCAATCGGCATTCCCTCCGTCAATTTGGCACCCAACCTTATACCACTTTCTATTCCAGTGGTCGAAGGAATGTAATAAGTTCTACTGTTTTTTCGATCAATGGATTCTATCACGAGTTTTCTCATATTCTTAACTTCGATGACTTTTCCATCATGCTTAGAGTGAACTTCTGGAAGTTCTGCTATGATCTGATCTTTTGCGATATCATCGCCTGAATTGACGTGAAATTTTGCCGTTGCAGGAATCCTTATCTTTTCCACAGGCCCGCTTTTTATATCCACAACCTTTTCTTGCGGTATAAAGACTCTGCCTATGAAATCATTAAGATTCATCTGATCTCTTTTTTGTTCTATCGATTCTTTTACAACTTCTTCTAGTCCGGCATACGTCTGGACTATGTACCATGACTTTTTCATCTTGACTCCACAAAACAAATTTTTAGAGTGATCAAATCACTCTCAATTCGATCGTTGATTTTTTTATCTTATTCCAAGAGCTGAAAGTAACCACGTTGTTAAACTCGAAAATCCAAGATCAAGAAGCCAGAAGTAAACTCCTGTTACGATCAAGATCAAAAGTACTATTCCAGCAGAGGAAAACAATTTAGCCCTTGTTGGCCAATTGGTCTTTTGAGCCTCGCTCTTAACTTCCCTTACAAATTTACCCACATCTGCCATTTTATTCACCTCTCAAAACCATGGCAGGCCCGGTAGGGATCGAACCCACAACCCCCGGTTTTGGAGACCGGTGCTCTGCCAATTGAGCTACGGGCCTACTTTTCACTTAACTTCCTTGTGAACAGTATGCTTTCTGCATTTCGGACAATATTTTTTCAACTCTAATTTTTCTTTTTGACCTCTACTTTTCTTTACAACGTAATTTCTCGATTTGCATTCTGTACATTCTAAAGACACGAAATTCTTAGTATTCTTAGCCATTTTTACACCCCTTACTGGTGGAGAGGGATGGATTTGAACCATCGAAGGCGATCCGCCAACGGATTTACAGTCCGTCCCCATTGGCCACTCGGGCACCTCTCCCTTAACAGCCAGCGAAGGGACTCGAACCCCCGACCAACTGATTACAAATCAGTTGCTCTACCAACTGAGCTACGCTGGCACTCCTTGCGTATTCTACAACATATCGCAAGAATTTGTCAAGCAATTGACATTGGAAATTTTTAGGAGTATAATTCTCTCGATTCAAGGAGGAAAAGATGATTTCTTACGAAGAATTTTGGGAAAATGCCGTGTGCATTGTCTTTCTCCGTAAAGGAGAGCAGAAGTGGTTTTCTTTTCTTCCAGTGATTGATCCTCAAATTTGTGATAGAAATCGAAGTGACGCC
>JABEBW010004080.1_pt1 | contig 17470 bp, 14 predicted proteins | sample 7245961 | NCBI WGS metagenome assembly JABEBW01 (sample SAMN14506364, study PRJNA622280) | hot springs metagenome | biome: hot spring [ENVO:00000051]|acidic hot spring [ENVO:00002120]; feature: spring [ENVO:00000027]|sediment [ENVO:00002007]; material: sediment environment [ENVO:01001048]...
ATGATTTTTGTATGAAACTATATTAACAATAAATTGACAGATCAATCCATTTGAAAAGATTTATATATATGCATTAACATTCTAATCACATTTAAGGTGATAAAATTATGAAACTTGTTTATTCAAAGATCCTGGTTACAATGGTGGTTTTCACAATAATTTTTTCGGGATTCTATATGAATTGGGGTTCAGATATGAAAAATGTTCCTAAAGTTTCAGATTTTACAGTTTCAACTGTTACAATAAATTCTACATTTGTGATAAATGAAAGTACCATTGATCCATTAACAGGACAAAGCGGAATGTATGGTTTTAATGCAATAGTCAATATAGTTTATGGAGGATCCCTGGTAGTAAAAAATGCAACACTTTATTTTGTTCAGGATTCAATTTCCCCAGTTTCACTAAATATCAATGGTGGTTCATTGATTCTTATAAATTCAACACTTACAGTTTCCCCAAACAGGTATTTTCCCGATGTATATTTTACAATAAATGATAATAGAGGCTCATTGAAATTTTTGAACTCAAAGTTAGAATATCCGGGTTGGTTTAATGTTTCATATTCAAATTCCGTTTACTTTAAAAATACAACATTCACAGCACTTTCATTATCCTCACTGAATCTTTTCCAGACATTTGATCCAGGAGTTGATATATCAAACTATTCCTTTGGCCCGACACCCTATTTCCAGAGCGATGTTGTATATATGAATAATGTTTCTTTTCCAAATCTTTATCATAGTGAGTCTTCAGGTGCGGGAGTTCCAAAATTCAATGCATATGTTGGTACAGTTAACCCAACAAGGTTAGTAACAACGGTACCGACCGGTTCTACCACAACCATAGTCAATCAATTTTCTCTATCAGGCTTGAACGTCAATCCCTATACAACATTTTATAATGGTACGCTCATAATCAATTATTCATCCTCACATACATATTCAAAAGATTCTTATGTATATGTTTATGCAAAAAATGATTTAATCAATCAACCCTATGGAATTCTAAATTCAAATGGAACCATACAAATACCTGTTAATTTTTACATGACAAATTATGTTGTGAATAGCACATTCCTCAGCAATGCAAACAATATTTTTGTAAATGTAACAGGTCCAACAAAGGGAAGTTTAACAATAAATTATGTAAAGCTCATGTTATTCACGGATTCTTCACTGTTAAATAATTTCTATTATCACAATTTCAATCTTGTTTCTTCCACTCTTTATGGTAAAGATGTTCATCTCTCAATAAATTCAAACAATTCCAATGGAAATCCCGATAAGAATTTCATATTTTTGAAAAACAGCAATGCATATATTATAAATTTAACAATTGCAAAAAATACATATTATCTTGATCCAGCATATTACTTTGCAGATCCATCATCTACAATTTACATATACAGGTACATAGATCTTAATGTTACAAACTACAACGGTGCACCATTGCCGAAGATTAATGTTACATACTATTCCAATATACTCCCAATTAACGTTAACAACAATGTTTACATAACAGCTCAGCAGGTCAATAACCTTAATACATTTATTGTGGGACAGTTTCCGGGGAATTACAATGTAACAAATACAAGTGGAAAGGCATATTTACCAGTTCTTTCGGACATAGTTCAGAATCAATTCTGGCCAAATGCTCTATATGTTGGTAATTATAATCTTACACTTACGCAGGGTGGCAGGTTTCTAAAAAATCTTTCAGTATCTGTAAACTATTTCCCGAATCTCAATGTTTCCGCAAATAATGTCTGGAGAAACATTGTTCTCGTGGTCCCTGACATTCAGGTTTTAAATCTGATTGCCCCACAGTTCCTTGTCCATGGGAAAACATACAAGATCTCTGCCATTGTTACAGTATATGGTAAAAATGTTACAAATGTTCCGCTGATATTTTACATAAATGGAAATTCAATCGGATATTCAGCTGTTGATCTGTTCATTAAGAAAAATATTACTGTTACAATAAACTACACAGTTTCCATTTCCACGCCAGGTAACTATACGTTAAGTGTGGTTGCAAATCCATCCAGGGCAATTTATGAAAGTAACTATTCAAACAATGCAATGGAAACTTTGGTAAAGATTTATCCAAATGTTGATCTGTATGTTAAAAATCTAGCATTCTCAAACTTTAAGCTTTATTCAAATTCATTTGTGAATTTCACCGTAATAAACAACGGAACAGATAGCGCTAATGGTGTTTCTGTAAACGTTTTTGTCAATGAACCAAATGGAACTATTTACAATAACTGGATCTCGAATTTTGGACCCGGGCAGTCCATTCCCTATTCTTTTAAATTCTATCCAACCTATCAGGGCAATTATTACGTAAATGTTTCAGTAAATTATTACTGGGATTTCAATAAGGCAAACAATTATGGTTTTGCATCCTATCCAGGTGAAATAGATTTTTACCCCATTAATGCATGGTATAACATTACGGGAAACGTTTCATACAATTCTCCCATGCCTGTAAAAATAACTGTTGAAATTGGTGTAAACAACATTGTTCCCTCCTATGCACCGACAATCCAGGTTGAATTTACGGATTTAACTGACAATGTAATCCTTGGTTATTCAAATTCATACTATTCCAATGGTAATATTTATGCAAATCTAACAACAAACTTTCTTATATACGGTAAGAGCTATCAGATTGAGATCCTTTTAAATTCAAACATGGCTGTTAGTGAATTGAACTATTCAAACAATGTGATCACAATTCCAGTAAATTATCCATACATTACTGATGAAAATTTCATTACTCTGGGTCCTTATATGAATGGAACAGTGGTTCCAATCTATGCAAATCTTACAGTTATGAATGGAAATATTCAGAATTTAACAGTTATGTACATTTTTCCCACAATAAATCTTATAAAAACATACTTCTACCAAAATCCAGGCAGTAAAGTTTCAGTTATTTATGCTCTTAATACCAGTACCCTCAATTTTAATGGAGTCACACAAATAAATGTAACATATCAGATCGTTGCAACATATGCAGGCATTTACCCATACTTTGTGGTTTTGCAGCAAGGCACCATAATAGTAAAGCAGAAACCAAATATTCAGGTGTCATACGCTTTCATACCAACTCAGTATGTTCCCTCTCTAAGCAATGTTCCTAAGGACACCTATCTCACACTCCTTATAAATGTTAAAAATGGGGGAGGATGGACAGCCTTTGGAAATACAACACTTTACGTGTATGATAACAACAATTTAATAGCGATCCAGAATGTTTCAAACCTTGTTCCAGGAAATTCATACAGGACTTACGTAAATATAACAGCCGGAAATATTGGAAACCATAATGTTACCATAATGGCATTATATAATTCATTACCGCAGGTCGTTTCAGGTCCAAAGGTGGAATATCTAACTTACACATCAGTGCCACCCGCCATAAAAGTAATTATGTATTCCACATACTATTCATTTTATGCCGGGGGTAACACAACATTAACTTTCTTTGTGATAAATGTAAATGCAACAGAGCAGCAGGGAAGGAATGTTTACATAAATGGCACCACGCTTTCTGTAACCGTGGCTGGAGAGACGTATTCTGTTCCGATAGGTCAGAACAATATGGGAACACTTACTGTTAAAATAACACAGGCTGGTATTTATACAGTATATGTTGGATTGGATCTTTATGGTAAAACATATGAAATATCTGAACCATCGCAATTGATAGTTAATTCACAACCATTTTCATTACCAATATGGCTTATTGTGGTAATTGTTGTCATAGCTGGAGTTGGTGGTTTCTTCGGTTATTCATTGTTGAAATATAAAAAACAATCCAAGCATCTCATGGTTTGCGGTAACTGTGGAAGCCTGATACCGGAAGATGCAGAGAAATGTCCTGTTTGCGGTGTTGTCTTTGAAAAAGAGAATGTTAAGTGCGGAAACTGCGGTTCATGGATAAAGAAGGATGCAAAATACTGCCCTGTATGCGGTACAGTTTATCTGGATAAGAATGATCCTGAATACTCAAAATATGTTTCCTTAAGAAATGAGTATCTTCTTGATATACAGAAATACAAGGATGAAGCTGAAAGGGATCTTGGTCACAAGTTTACAGATCAGGAATTTTACTCCTGGTGGGCAAACAAGCCTGAGTTTCTAACCTTTGAAAAATGGCTTGAAAAGAAGGAGGAAGAGAAAAGGCCAAGTGTTGAATGCCCTGTGTGCGGGACGCTCAATCCAAAGGGGGCTAAATTCTGTAAGGTATGCGGTTCTCCATTGCCAGGATCGGAGGACAAAAAATAATTTTTTTTATTTTTTCAAAACTTCCTGAATTTTTTCAATAAATCTATCTGAATCCTTGAAATATTCAGCTATTATTCTTGATACTTCCCTATAATTGGTAACTCCAACCTTTTCCATGTACTCAAGAACCATTTCCCTTCTTTTTACTTCTATTTCCATTCTCCTTGGTGACCAGTTTTTTATCGTGCTAATTTTCTCATAAACATAGCTATGTCCGGAAAAGTTAAATGTATCATCACTGGGATTCCATGTGTATGCATTGTTTGTTACAAGTTCACCACTTTCAGGGTCAATTGCGACAATTTCTGTAAGGCTCTTTACCCTTCTTGTCATTTTTGTACCTACCTTTACCTGTCCCTGCAGAAGAACAAGATCAAGTGAGGTCAGCAATGCCCTTGGAAGGTTAATAGGTTCATTCTCCAGCCTGTGTACAAGTGATTTTACATCATCTGCATGGAATGTTGTGTAACAGGTTTTACCCGTTGCCATGGCCTGGAAAACTGTATACGCTTCCTTGCCTCTCACCTCTCCAACTATTATGTAGTGAGGCCTCTGCCTTAACGCAGCAGTTAAAAGATCAAACATGTCGATTTCCCCTGCCCTTTTTCCCGTAACAGCGTTGTATTCCCCGTAACCTTCCCTCACAAGGCTTGGTATCCAGTTTTCATGTGGAAGGTTCAACTCTCTTGTATCCTCAATGCTTACAATCTTTGCATTTGGCGGAATGAAGAGAAGTGTTGCATTAAGAGTTGTTGTTTTACCGGATGCCGTTCCACCAGCAATAATCATACTTATACCATTCTCAACCGCAAGCCATAGATACGATGCCATTTCCCTCGAAATGGTTTTAAATTTTATTAGATCAATGGGTGTGAAGGGATTAGGTTTAAATCTTCTCACTGTAAAAGAAGATCCTCTTTTTGTCACATATTTTCCCAGCGTTGCCTGTAACCTTGATCCATCGGGCATTGTAGCATCAACCATTGGTGTTGAAATTGATATATGTTTTCCCGATTTTTGAACAATCCATATAACAAAGTTATTCAGTTCTTCTTCATTTTCAAACTTAAGACTTGACCTTACACTTTCAAATTTTCTGTGATAAATGTATATTGGTATATTTACACCATCACAGGATATATCCTCCACCTCAGGATCTAACATTGGTACCTGTATTGCTCCATACCCTTCAAAATCTCTCTTTATGTAATAAATGAATTTTGCATATGTTTCATCGGAAATTGAAACATTCTCTTTCTCTATTGCATTATTAAGTAACTTTATGAGGTATTCCTCCCTTTCTTTCTTTGTCTCATAGATCTGGAATTCTACAAGATCAACTATGTTATCTTTCAATTTTTTGTAAAGCTTTTCTTCAGTTATAGTTAATGGAGGTTCTATAACCTCATAATAATATTCGTTTCTTGAATTACTGAAAAGTATCCTTACATATGAGTATGGATGTTCAATTTTCTGAATCTCTATTTCCTTAAGATCCGGATCTGTGATCTCCGGTACCGGTGTTTCATATTTAATATTTTCATTAAATCCTCCAGGAATTTTTACCTTGAATTTTCTGTTCTCGAGTTCCTCTTTCACAAATGGTTTTGCAACCTTAAGATACAAAGGCCCCCTATATTTTTCCACCATTTTCAATCACCTATATTATACCCAGTGCCCTGAGGAATATGTATCCTGAAAGCATTAGAACTGCCCCAAGCATATAACCCGCCTCATATTTACCCTGCGACAAAACGCCTGCAAGAATTCCATCTCCGAAACCGTTTATGAGAGTTGCAACAACAAAAAGGAATTTTACTTCCGGTATAAGCTGGTAATGTATCATAATTGCCCCAGCTGTTCCTGCACCTATATGGGAAACTGCCTGACCTGCCTGGTACATTTCAGGAAAGAATGATGCGCTTAAAATAAGAATGGTTGCAAGGAAAACACCGAAGGCAATAAGCATAACGAAAACATAGGTTTGCATTTCAATGCTTCTTTCTTTTTCAACCATCTGGGTTTCCAGTGCTGCATGCGAAACCATGTTAAGGACATCCGCAACGTTTCCACCAGCCTCATTTGCTTTTATAATTATTGTTACCATTCTTTCAACAAGGGGCGATTTCACTCTTTCCTTAAAACTCTCAAGTGCTACATTTACGGGTACATTTAATCTGATCTGTGCAGCCATTTTCTTTATTTCATTTGTAAGGGCACCATACTTTCCTGTAGAAGCAACAATAATACTTTCAGGAAGTGTCATGCCAAATCTTCCTGCCTCAGCAACATCCCTCAGAAAATCCGGTAACCTCTCCTCTATTTTCTTTATCCTCCTTCTTTCTATGTTATAATAAATTCCATAGGGTAAAAACAGGGCAGTCATGCCTGCAACAAAATAATCCATGGACTCGGTGCCAGGTATTATAACTTTCCCTTGCATGGATAATAGGCCCAGCAAAATGAACACAGCAGTAAGTATTGCTGATAAAATTATAACATAGATTTTTTTCATGAGACCACCTCACTAGTAGATTTTATGATCCATGCAAATAGGCCGATAAGAACTGGGAGCATTAGAAAGTCAACAAAATACAGCAGGAGCATTGAAAGGCTTGCGTTTGGTGTAATTAAAGCCATGATTCCCACTATTATTATAAGAAACAGTGGAAATGCAACACCTACCGTAACAAAGCTCTCAGCAAATATTGATAACGTTTCCATGACCCTTTTCATCTGAAGCCTTAATTCATTCTCAAACTCTTCACCCTTTGCAATGAAGTAAGGTTTCAGCCTTCCTCCAGAGGTTGATGTTGTAACTACTCCCTGAAGAAAATCACTCCACTTTGAACTTGGTGATCTTCTTGCTGCATCTTTTAATGCTGTAAGTATATCTTTACCAAGCAATTCCGTATCCCTTGTTATCCATTCCGCCTCCTTTGCCACTTCACCATATTCAGGTCTTCTTGCCAGTTCTTTGAATATTACATCAACGTTAACATCCGCCGATGCAAGTGCTGCTATGAAATTCATTGTCGGCGCAAGTTTTCCATCAATCTTTTTTCCCCTGGTTTTGGCAATTGAAGATGGATTATTCATTAGGAGTATATAGGTCAACGATGGTGCAAGAATTAAACCTATAATCGAGAAAAATGTGAGTAGAAAATTTCCAATAACAAGTGTAAAAATCAAGAATACAAGGAATGGAAATATCATAAGAAATGTTGTAAAATAAACAAAAGATACATATTCTATTGGTCTGATTAATATATGTGCCTTAAGAAGATCCTCCTCCAGCTTGCCAAGATTCTTGTTCTTTTCTGCCGATTTTTTAAATACTCTGAAAGCAAATCTTTTGTATGGGGACAACGATATATATGATGGGAGAAAGCCCTTTGGAAGCTTTATTTTGTATATTTCACCTTCTTTGGGCATTTGCACATGTCTTTTAAAAATGTTCAGATTCATTTTTCCTCACCCATTTCTTTCATTATTCTTTCTGCCGTACCTTTTGGATCTTTGTAATAATCTGTAATAACCTTCCAAATCTCCCTGAAATCCGTTATGTTATTTTTATCAAGGTATTTTATCACAGTAATCCTTCTTTCAAACTCAGTATCCATTTCCTCGTGTGTCCAGTTTTTGATGTTCATAAGCTTATCAAAAAGGTAGCTGTGTCCCCTAAAAACGTGGATATCCCTTTTGGGATCCCATTCAAAGACTGTGTTTGTTATCAGTTCATTTGTCTCAGGTTCATAACCTACAATTTCCACAACTTCCTTTATTCTCCTCACATATTCATTTCTAACCTTAACCTGCGTCTGTATTATTACATTGTTAAGTGCAGTCATAAGGATCCTCGATACGCTGATGGGAGGATTTTCGAGTCTGTTCACCATGGCTTTCACAGATTCTGAATGCATTGTGGAATATGTTGTATGGCCTGTTGCCATGGCCTGAAACATTGTGTATGTTTCCCTACCCCTTACTTCACCAACAATTATATATCTTGGTCTCTGTCTCAGTGCTGCCCTTACAAGATCATACATGTCAATCTCACCTGCTGATTTTCCAGTCACAGATTTTTCGCCTATACCGCTTCTTGTTGTACCGGGTATCCAGTTTTGATGTGGTAGATTGATCTCCCTGGTATCTTCTATGGAAATGATCTTTGCAGCAGGAGGAATGAATATTGCAATACTATTTAATGTTGATGTTTTACCGCTTGCAGGTCCGCCAACAACAATCATGGATTCACCCGTTTCCACACCTAACCAGAAATAGGCAACCATTTCAGGGCTTGCTGTTTTAAATTTTATAAGATCAACAGGTGTGAACGGTCTCTCTTTGAATCTTCTTATTGTGAATGTTCCACCCCTTGTTGTAACCTCACTACTGTACGTTGCCTGAACCCTGTGTCCTTCAGGGGTTGTACCATCAAGTATTGGATCGGAAACGGAAATTTGCTTTAAACATTTCTGTCCAAGATAAACTATAAAACTGTTGAGTTCATTCTCATCATAGAATGTGACGTTTGTTTTAATTGATCCATATTCCCTGTGATATATGTAGATTGGAACATTTACACCATCGCAGGATATATCCTCTATATTTTCATCATTTATAAGGGGATCTATTTTCTGATATTTTATAAAATCTCTCTTTATATAATATGATATTCTATCAAAATCTAACTGAGATACCTGTATTTCTCTTGAAATAAGGAAATTTCTAACTGATTCTATTAGATATGCTTCCTTCTCTATTTCACTCTTAAGGTACCATTCAAATTTGAGTGTTTGATAGAACGACGTGTATATTTCTTTTAAAAGTTTTGAAAGGGCTTCGCTTAAAGGCGGTTCAATGACCTCATAAAAATAATCATATTCCTTTGTATTAAACAATACTCTTGCAAATGTGTATGGATAATTTATTTTATAGATCTTTTCTATTTTGTAATCCGGATTCTCTACCTTTGGAATTGGTGTCAATGCACTAAGCTCTGTTGTTCCCTGAACTGTTTTCACCTTGTATGGACCATTATGTTTTAATATTTTTGCATAAATGTTGTTTAAACGTATATTGATTCCATTGAAAATTTCATTATTCAAAAATATCACCTCATGTTGAAACCTGGGCATATACATAAGCATCAGTCAAAGTCAACTGTGCAACATTTGTGAACATTAATGAATTTCCAACCTGGTTTATATTATGATCATTGAAAAATGAAAATCCCTGATTGTAAAACCAGTTCAAAATTACGCTGCTGAAATCACCTGTTGCATTCAAATATACTGTACCTGTTGTCGAATAAGTGTTCTTTACAAGAGCGAGTAATGAAACACCAACATTTTTAGAATCCGTTCCAACATAATAATAGTTTGAACCAATTATGTTGTAAACAGTCATGGTAATATAATATCTGCCTGAAACGTTTGTTATTGTAAACTCAGTACCAACATAAACACTTGAACTGTTCTGATCCACATTTTCCCTTATTACAAATCCATCAACAAATGCGATCCTTTCCTGAACATAGTAGGCATTGTACATATAAGAATCGATCATACCCCCAGACAAAATAGAAACGGGAACATTTGCGCTTGTGAAATTTACATATAACATGGGCGAACTGGAGTTAAGTGAGGTTATTCTAAGGGAACTTGGGGATGAAGGTCCAAAAAAAGGAATGCCATTTGCACCAAGGGTGAGTACAGAGTATATTGTATAATTCATCTGCCCAGTTGATATGAGAAGATCCAGGTTAGTTTTAATCTGTGAATACTGTGAAATCAGAGTCATGTCCCTTTGTGCCTCTGAGGAATGCATATATGTTGGAACGTACTGTGTCATGAATAATGACAATAATGTAACACCAAGAAGAAGTGCGAAAAGGGTACCAATAACGGAAGCTACACCCTTTTCTTTATAAATGATCTTCATATTAATTATTTATCGATTTCTATTATTTAAATCTTCGCTTTTACTCTGTCATTTAACAAAATCTTTTCGAAGTAGACATGAACCTTAAATATGTCAAGAAATTTTTACAATTATGTCTTTGAACGCGAAAGAAGTGAAAAAACACAAAAGAGAGATATATTTCTCTGTACTCAGATTCCTCTTGATAGTGAGAAAAGTATACAAATTATCAAAATCAAAGAACAGGGAAAAGATTAGAGAACTTGCGGAAGAGAACAAGAAAATATTTTATGAACTTGGTCCAACCTTCATAAAATTTGGGCAATTGCTATCTTCGAGAGGTGATATGTTTCCACAGGAATACATAGATGTTATGGCAGGTCTACAGGATATAGTTCCACCGGCATCTTTTGAAGAAATTAAAAAGGAAATAGAGGATGAGTATGGTAAACCATTGAATGAAGTATTTGATAGTTTTGATAGTAAGCCAATTTTCTCAGCAAGCCTTGGTCAGGTTCATAAGGCTTCAATTAAAGGTGAAAAACTTGTTGTTAAGGTTTTAAGGCCAGGTGTGAGGAAAAGAGTTGAACTTGATATTGCTGCATTAAAGACCATGGAGAGAACATTTAAAATGGTCATGGGTGAGGATTTTGCATTTATGGCACAGAAAATAATAACAGGTTTTGAAAAAACAATTTATGATGAAATGGATTATCGAAAGGAAGCTAAAAATCTGATTGAAATATCAAACAATCTAATCTCAAGGGAGAGCGATCTAAGAGTACCTAAAGTTTATGTGGAATATGTTACTGAAAAAATTCTGCCAATGGAATATGTTCCTGGAACAAAGATAACAGATGTTGAAAAATTAAAGGAAAAAGGGTATGATCTAAAATTGCTTGCTAGAAGGGTTGTGGAAATTTTTACAACCATGGTAATAAAGGATAACAAATTCCATGCAGATCCCCATCCAGGAAATATATATGTTGATGATAATGGTAATATTATTCTATACGATTTTGGAATGGTTGGTGTTCTTGATAGAAAAACAAGAAGAAATTTGTTTTTACTTTATAATGCACTTATTTCCAAGGATCCTGAGAGAATCATAGATTCAATGATAAAGCTTGATGCGCTGGATCCCTATGCAGACAGGTACGTTATCAAGCAGGGAATTGCACTTGCATTAAGGTCACTCGAAGGTGAAAAGATCACAGAGTATGAAGTGAGAGAACTTGTGAAATTGGCAAATAACATATTCTTTGAATTTCCATTCAGATTGCCAGATAACCTTACTCTTTTCATAAGAATGTATCTGTTAATGGAAGGTGTTGCCCTAACATTAGATCCGGAATTCAATATGCTTGAGGTGGTTGGTGATCTTCTCAACAGAAGGGAAATGAGGTACGAGCTTTACAGACATATGCTTGATAATGAAATCGAAAATATTGAGAATGTGTACAGAAAAACAATAAGCATTGTTTCAAAGTTTGACAATTACATTGATATTCAGGTATCAAGCATTAAAAGAAATGAAAATAAAAAGGAAAATTACTGGATACCCGCGTCAATAGCAATAGCAAGTGCAATACTTTCCCTGAAATATCTGGATTATGCTGGAATCGGATTTTTGGTTTCCGGGTTGCTTTTCATTTACTTTTATTTCAAAAAATAATGGAAGGAATTTTTATTCAACCGGTACCTTTGTACTCTTTCCCAGTGGAATCACTATGGTTAAAACACCATTTTCATATTTTGATGTTGCCCTATCTTTGTCAACGGTTGTGGGGAGAAGAATCCTCTTGAAGTATCTCTCAGGTCTTTGATTCACATGTACGATAGCCTTCTGCCCTATTTCACCCTCCCTTTTTGCAGAGACAGTAACAAAACTGCTTGTTATTTCCACCTGTATGTTCTCCTTTTTTACGCCAGGAAGATCTATCACTATGAATAAATTGTTATCGCTTTCATACAGATCAATGGGTGGAAGAACTGTTTCATAGAAACCTTTCTTTCTTTCAGCAAGGAATTTTTCAAGATCATTCCTCAGATCCTCGGACATAAATCTGAACCAGTTTTCAACCATATTCTCACCTTAAAGATACCATTCACTATTTTTATTTAAAACTTTTGTGATCATTTTTGCTTCAATCGAAATGAATATATTCATTAATTTCATACAAAGTGTTATGGAGATTCTAATAAAAAATGGAATTGTCGTAACACAGAACAGGAATAGGGAGATAATTCAAGGAGATGTTTTAATTGAGGAAAATTTCATCACTTCTGTTGGGAAGGAGATTAAGGAAAAACCCGAAATTGTTATTGATGCAAAAAATAAGATAATTATACCAGGATTGATAAACACACATACCCATGTTGGAATGGGTCTGTTCAGGGGGTTTGTTGAAGACGTATCCCTAGACATGTTTCTTGATAAAACATTCACACTGGATTCAAAAAGAACAGATGATGATATCTATTTTTCTTCATTTTTATCAATGATTGAAATGTTGAGAACAGGTACCACATCTTTTTTTGATCTTTACTATTCCGAAGATATAATAGCAAAAGCTGCAATAGATACAGGTATTAGGGCATTTTTATCCTGGGTCACACTGGATAAAGAATATACAACTCAAAAGGGTGATCCATTGAAAAATGCTGAAAATTTCATATCGCAGTTCATAAAAATGGAAAGAATTCATCCTTCGGTGGGTTTTCAGGGTGTATATGTATGTTCCGATGAAACATTCCTGAAAGGTTTTGAATTGGCCAAAAAATATGGAACTTTCATGCATATGCATCTCAGTGAAACAAGAAAGGAAGTTTATGAACATGTAAAAAAGAAAAACCAAAGGCCGGTTGAATATCTTTATAACCTAGGAATACTAAATGATAAACTTCTAGCTGCACATACCGTGTGGTTAACACAGAGGGAGATAAAGATGCTTGCTGAAAAAAATGTTAATGTATCCCACAATCCTGTTAGTAACATGAAGTTGGGTACGGGTGGTGCTGCCCCAGTTCCTGAAATGGTAGGATATGGAGTGAACGTTACATTGGGTACGGACAGTGTTGTGAGCAATAACAACCTTGATCTTTTCAACGTAATGAAGGTAACCGGTCTAATGCATAAAAATGAAAAATGGGATGCATCTGTTTTACCTGCCCAGGAAATATTCGACATGGCAACAATAAACGGTGCCAAAGCTGTGGGTATGAAAAATTTTCTTGGATCAATAGAAGAGGGTAAACTTGCGGATATTGTAGTAATAGATCCATTTCCCAACGGTCTTCCATTAAGAAAAGAGAATATAATACCCAACATTGTTTATTCCATTGAGGGTTTTAATGTTAATGATGTAATTGTGGATGGTAGAATAGTAATGAGAAACAGGGAGTTCACTGATCCTTTGAGGGAAATTGTGGAAAAAAATAGAGAAAAACTCTACTCAGGATTTTAGGTATTCTGCAAAAACCTTCGCATCATTCACAAGGTTCTCTATTTTACAGTATTCGTTAGGGCTGTGTTCAACAGGGTCAAGCGTTGACCACACAACTGCCTGATAACCTTTCTTCCTTAGAATTGCTGCACATGTGCCACCACCAATACCTACAAGCTTTGGCTTTATCTTCCTTTTTTCCTCAATTATATTTAAAAGCGTTCTAACTATATTCGAACTTTTATCGGTTGGTGGAGTCGGATCCGAACGTTGAACTATCTGTATTTCAATTTTCACACCGTACTTTTTCTCGAATTTTTTCTTTCCCTTTTCTATCTCATTTAACACGTCATCAATACTGTAATTTGGTAGAATCCTGCAATCGAAATAAACAACATCCGTTCCGGGAATGGTATTTATGTTGGAAACATTGTTCTCTTTCTTTGTAGGTTCAAAGGTTGAATAGGGAGGTATAAAAATTTCATCTGTAAGGTTGAATTTTTTATGCAATACCTTATCAATATATGTTGAAAAGAGCATTCCAATTCTGTGCGCATTCAGGCCAAGATCCGGTCTGGATCCATGGCTCTGAATACCTTCCGTTTTTATAGCAAGCCAGAGAATACCTTTTTCAGCAATCTCTACTTCATCACCCACTTCATTACCGGAATCCGGTACAAGAAATTCATCATCCTTTCCGAATTTGTACTTTTCAACAACATATTTCAGGCCATAATCACTTCCAAGCTCTTCATCTGATACAAAAATTAAACCTATGTTGGTTTTTGGCTTAATATTTTCAATTCTTAGAGCCTTAACGGCAAATATTGAACCAATAAGGGATTGACCATTGTCTTCTGTACCCCTACCGTAAATTTTGTCGTGAGCTATTACAGCTTTGAAAGGATCTGTTTTCCATAATGATCTGTCTCCTTCTGGAACCGTGTCCATATGCGTAACGATCCACTTGGTTTTTTCTCTGTTTTCACCGTAAATTATTGCTATTATATTTGGTCTAATGCAACCCAGATCATCCGTAGCATCTATCCTTATAATTTCATCAAATCCAATATTTTTTATAATTCCTTCAAGGTAAAGAGCCCTATCAAGTTCGCCCTTTCCACCACTTTTTGGGGAAATGGCAACCTTACTTATCATTCCATCCAATACTTGAACCATCTCATCCTTGAGTTTTTCAACAGTTTCATCAATCATTTTTCTCACCGGACCTTGCCAGTTCAGGTAACATTTTTGGTATTCCTTCCTCAATATCGTAAATCCTTCCACATTTTTTGCATTTAAGAGTCCCCTTTATTATTTCATCCCTCTCTTCAATTACATTAAGATCAAGTTCGCCCAGGCATACTGGGCATCTCAATATTTCAAGTAAATCTCTTTTCATATTCAAATGTTAAACAATAACCATATACCATATCCGATGAGTATTATTGCAACAACCCAGAAGATTGCATTAAGTACCTTGATTTTTTTCACTCCAAGATCTATTATTACTGCTCTTAAACCATTCAGGCCATGGTATGCAACTGATACAACAAATGCGATGTAAAACGCCTTCCACCATGGATCCTGAAGTCTGAGAAGAATCTGCTGGATAAGAATGTTGTTAATACCGTAAGCATGGGCAATAATGAGATGAACGCCAAGGAAAAAGACCATGAAAATGGCTGTAATTATCTGGAAAAACCAGGCTATTGGTTCCATTGATGTTTTCAAGCTACCCTCTGCCATCTTATGCACCTCCCATGAAATGAACAACAACAATGTATGATAATGCTATCCAGGCTATCAAACCAAGTGCCATCATGATCCAGAAAAAGATCTTGTGCCTTTTTGTCCCAATACCAAATTCATTGAATATTAGTCTGATCCCATTTGCCCCATGATAGAATATAACAAGAAACAGAAGAATGTCAAGTGCAACGAACGGCGGCGATTCTACGGTACTAAGGAATTGCTGGTATGAAGCTCCCCCATACAAAAGGTTTGATAATGCATAAAAGTGAACGAGGAGGTAAAGTAGTATAACCAAACCTGTAACTCTATGGAAAAGAAACGCAAGCTGCCCTGTGTGCTTCCCCCTTAGATCCGCCCAGTCCAAAACATTTTTTAGTGGCATTTTCAATCACCCTTTCTCAAAAACAATTTTTTAAATTCAAACACCGCTCCCTGAACCTTGAGTTTTTGTATTGCCGATGCGGGATCCACATCCTTTGGACATGCTTCACTGCATTCCGCTGAAAAATGGCATCTCCAGCATCCTTCAGGATCACTTACTATCATCAATCTTTGAGAAGAACCCTGGTCCCTGCTATCCATGTTAAATCTATATGCGGCTGTCAGTGCTGCGGGACCGAGATAGAAAGGATCGCTTACCGCAATCGGGCATGCTGCAACGCATGCTCCACATTTTATACAAAGTGTTAACTGCTTATATTTTGCAAGCTGCTCCGGTGTCTGTATGAACTGCCCCTCATGCTCTTCCTTTCTTATTATGTACGGTTTTATACTCTCATGCTTTTTGAAGAAATCATCAAAATCCACAACAAGATCCCTGATCCATTTGTATCCATTTAAAGGTTCAAGTTTTATTGTCCCTTTTCCAATTTTTTCTATCTGTGTTGAGCATGCAGTCCTTGGAAAATTATTAACCATGATTGCACAGGATCCACAAACCTCCATCCTGCAAGATGCCCTGAATGTCAAAGTTGAATCAACATTATCTTTAATGTAATAAAGACCATCAAGTATTGTCATACCTTTTGTTACGGATATTTCGTAGTCTTTATATTCCCACTTTTCAGGGGTTCCCCTTTTTATTCTAAATATTACCTTATCCATCGATTATCACCTCAGTATTTCCTCTCCTCAGGCTGCCACTTTGTTACACTCACCGGAATGTAAGATAGTTCAATTTCACCATTCCTCTTTACTGCAATGGTATGTTTCATCCAGTTTGTATCATCCCTTTTTGGATAATCAACACGGTAATGGGCTCCCCTGCTCTCTTTTCTTGCAAGAGCTCCCACGGCAACAATTTCTGCATTTTCTAGCATATTTTCAAGTTCAAGGTATGAAAATAAGTTTGTGTTGTATTTCATATCCTTATCTTCAACGTAAACTTTTTTGAATCTTTCCTTTAGAGTCTTTATAATTTTAATACCCTCTATAAGATCTTTTTCATTTCTGAATATACCAACCTTTTCCTGCATAGTTGTCTGTAGATCTCTCCTTATCGGGGCAATACCTTCACCATTTCTTTCCTTGAATATTGTATCGTAAATTCTTTTCTCTTCATTCTTCACAAGATCCATATCAATATCAGGCACATTTACACTTTCAGCATATTTTGCCGCATTTATACCTGAAATTTCACCAAACACAAGGCATTCCATCGTTGAGTTTGCACCAAGTCTATTTGCTCCATGAATACTAACACATGATGCTTCACCTGAAGAAAATATTCCTTTGTATGGTGTTTCCGTTTCTTTGTTCACATGTATTCCACCCATGGTGTAATGTGCAGCAGGCCTAACTGGTAAAGGTTCATCCTTAGGATCTATACCGTTGAATTTTATTGCAATATCTCTGATTGCAGGAAGTCTTTCCTTTATTTTTTCATCACCCAAATGTCTTAAATCAAGAAGAATGTATGGCCCCCATGGTCCTTCAAATCCCTTACCAGCCTGTATCTCCCACATTATTGATCTTGAAACAATATCCCTTGGTGCAAGTTCCATTTTTGTCGGAGCATACCTTTTCATGAACCTTTCTCCATCTTTA
>JABEBW010003330.1_pt1 | contig 17413 bp, 18 predicted proteins | sample 7245961 | NCBI WGS metagenome assembly JABEBW01 (sample SAMN14506364, study PRJNA622280) | hot springs metagenome | biome: hot spring [ENVO:00000051]|acidic hot spring [ENVO:00002120]; feature: spring [ENVO:00000027]|sediment [ENVO:00002007]; material: sediment environment [ENVO:01001048]...
ATCTACAAGGCTTACAGGACTGCTTTCCCTATCATTTGATTTGTAAAGGAGCCTGTTCAGCGCGTCAGCAGCCTTACCTGCTGATTCTGAATCAACAATTATCCAGATCTCCTTACTCAGCCTGTATATATTTCTCACAGAAACGCCATTTATTTCTAGGAATTCGGTGATCAGCAGAGTTATACCAGCGGTGGTGCAGGAACCTGGTGGCAGAAGGATCTTGGCGATCACGAGTGAATTGCCATCTGTGGTCTTTATTATGGCGGAGTATCCATTGCTCTCCTTTATGACGAGTATTGCATCATCAGGTATTTTGTTCCTATTTTCCGTTGTGATCTCCTTGTAGTTGTATTCCAGTGTCAGTATAGACTGTTTCAGGATGAGAAGAATATCCTTGGGCTTGGATTTTATCTCTATGTTTGTAAGAGCCTTGACTATTGTGTTTATCTTTACCTTCTTCCCGGTAAGAAAGTCAACCTGGCTCTTTATCTCTCTTGCGAGCTTTGTATAATTCACAAGGCCTGTGTTGAGTAATAAGGTATAAATATTGTTGCTATTTATAATCCCTTTAACCGCATCAGATGCCTTTGTCATATAACTGAATATGATTATAAAAGATAAAGTTTTCTGAAGAGTGAATTTATGCTATTCTATTCATAAGAATGATAGAAATTCTAAAAAATATACAGTTTATATTTTGTGTTCGTTTCATTATCTGTATCATTCTGATGGTTATTTAATGATTACGCCTAAGCATGAGGTTCAGATACATCAATCTCGGAGCATCCATAGGTTCATAGTTGCAAACCGAATTGATTAAGTTTATGGTTAACATTATCCACACGTTTGAAAGACGAACTCCTGAACCGGGTTCATCACCCTGAAGGGATCACCTATGAAAATTGCATTTGTCATAAGAAAGGATTGTAGCAGATGTGCCAGAATAGCCGAAAGCATCATCGATCTGTTGCCGAAAGACTGGGAGATTATTTATGACCATGAGGCAGCAAAGTTTCTCAACAGCAAAGGTCTCGATATATCGCAGATATCAGCAGATGTTATTATAACCATAGGTGGAGATGGCACCGTCTTGAGGACCCTGCAGATGGCAAAAGGGCCAGTTTTGGGCATAAACATGGGTGGTCTCGGCTTTCTCACTGAGCTTGAAGTGGATGAAGTTGGTTCGGCAATATTCAAGCTTATAAAGGGCCAGTACCGTATCACCGAAAGTATGAAACTGAAGGTGGAGATAAACGGAGATCGTGTTGAGGACTGCACCAACGAGGCGGTGGTACATACGGAAAGGATTGCAAGGATAAGGCAGTTCAAAATATACATAGACGGGCACTTCCTGAGTACCATGAAGTCTGATGGCATCATAGTGGCAACTCCGATCGGATCTTCATCATACTCCTCTTCAGCTGGCGGCCCCTTGCTGCTGCCTACGCTGAAGGGTATGGTAATTTCGTACCTTGCTCCATATTCATCAAGGCTCAAGCCTGTAGTTGTAACTTCCGATTCCACAGTAGAGATCAAGATTGCCGGGAGAGACCAGGAATGCATTCTGATACTTGATGGACAGCGAGAATACACAGTGCGAAGCGGTGATACTGTCCGGATCTCAAGATCAGAGAATAGTGCGAGATTTTTATCTTTCAGGGAATCGGTATACGATCGCATAAGGGACAAGGTAATCAAACATGTGGTTAATTAAGAAAAACACCCTTCAAATGATAATGGAAGCGTCGAAGGATTCCTATCCGAAGGAGTTTGGGGCACTCCTAAGGGCTGAGGGCAACATAATATACGAAATTGCTCTTGTACCAGGGACAATACAGAGCGAAAGGTATACGCTCTTCTATATGTACAACAAGCCAATAGATTTCTCGATAGTCGGATCGGTTCATTCACACCCGTCAGGAGTAACACTCCCATCGGATGAAGATCTTCACATGTTTTCTATGACCGGAAGCGTTCACATAATTGTTGGATACCCATTCAATCTGGAGAACTACAGCGCCTACGATAGATCCGGAAACAGGATACAGGTTGATATACTGTGAAGAAGATCTCCGAGATTGAAGATGATGCGTATTATGGCATTGGCCTGTCGCAGAAGATCGTCGGGTGAATGTTAGCAGAGTAAGAAAAACATATTGAAAAATGGAGATGATTTGTGAATTTGTTGTGGACGCCGAGGTCGAATCCATTTACAGAATGATGATTGGCCTCATAAAGTTGACAGAGATCATTCCTGATGTGATCGAAAATGAGATAATCGGCGATGATCGTTCCATGAATATGTAGATCGCTTGGAGGCTCATCCTTCGACATGGCCATAAAAATAGAGGCAGAGGAGATCTTGGATAAGAATGAGGGATTTTTCCTGAAAGTCGGGATCGATTCGGAAATACCGGCGGAGTTAATGATACATGGAATGGTGAAATAGTCGTCCAGGACTTCTACAGAGGAGCAGTGGATATGTTCCTTGAACCTTTAAAGCCTCATCAAGGATCGTGGTGATTGGTAGGGTGGAAGGGACCCTGTGGAAAATTCTTTAACTGGTATCACCAAGATGCTTGGATTCCAGGCTGTCCTAATCGATCCTAATCTAAGGCTGAAGTATCACCCGGATTCCTTGATAGATCCGAACATGGAAGACATAGATAGGTTTCAGTTCGGTTTGTACAATCTCGTCGTTGCCATGACGAAGGGTGAAAAGATCTTGATGTTTTGAGATTGCTGGCCAGGGCCCAGGTGCGGTATGGAGGAATGATGGCCAGCAGAAACAGGTTTTCTAAAAATAGAGAGATCGTGTTGAGGTATGATGTGCTAGAAAGCTTTCTGAATTCAATTCATTCGCCCATTTGTATTGACAATAGAAGTGTGCGGAGGGAGGGATTTGAACCCTCGAACCCCTTCGGGAATGGACCCTAAATCCATCGCCTTTGGCCAGTCTCGACAACCTCCGCTTTTGTCATAGTATTGACGCGGTGGAAATTGAGCTGCTACATATAAAAGTTAGCTATCAATCAGATTTTCTGTGAACATTTTATAAGAAAGTTAGAGGTTTGAGGGAAGCATTAAAACTCCGATCTTTAGGGAGGAAATACACGGACTTCCCCCTCCAATAGAGAAGTTCGTAGTTATTTTACATATATTTTGGTAGAAGTAGGGTTAACGCGATCCTAACTAACACCTGTGGAAATCGGCATCTAGAACTGTATATATACGTACAAACAGAAGGCGATCTATGAATCAGGAAGCTTCGATGCTTCAGCAGACGGGTATCTTAGTGGATTCAATAAATCACTTTTTTAATGTGTCTGCTATACTAAAATATGGACAGTTTGGATGCGTATCTGGATTATATTTCAGGTATTTGGTCAAAAATAGACAAGAAATTTCACGATCAGGACATATCAGCTAAGGTGGCGATCCTACAGCTGGTTGCAAGGCCGTATTACTACTGGATACAGGAGAACCCAGCACAGGAAAAGCCTGTCGTTGAAGAATCTCAACCAAGAAAACAGGATAACCTTCGGGAAATAACTTCGAAGTATGGCGATGCACTTCAGGTTGACAGCGATACCGTGAAGATCGTAAAAAGGCTCAACACGGATGAATTCAACAAGCTCAAAGAAGACCTAAGGCAGTTGGGATTCCTTTACGACGCACAGCTAAGGGGTTTCAAGAAGAAACAGTGATGTGAATGGCATACATCTATCTCATGCGGCATGCGAAGACGGTGATGAACATAGAGGGGAGATGGCAAGGTATAAACGACAGCGACATTCCGGAGGAGAGTCTGAGGCATTTCGAAGAACGAATACGGTTCTTGGCCGGCAAGAATATAAAAGCGATATACTCCAGCTGTCTCGTCAGATCAATAAAATCAGCTACGGTTGCCGCTTCGATTCTTGGAATAGATCATATAGAAACTGTAAGGGGCTTTAATGAGCGGGATCTTGGACTGATGGAAGGCAAGACAAACGATGAAATAAGGGAGAAATTTGGAATAACGGATATTTACATAGCATCTAGAGCGATAGAAAGCATTCCCATGGTGGAGCCATGGCCAAAATTCGTTGGTAGAGTTATGGCCACACTCCAAGCATTCAGCGGTAGAGACGGCTCCTTAGTGATAACGCATGGTGGAGTTATGAGGGCCATATACAATACGTTAACAGGTAGCAATGAACGCAGAGTCATTTTTGATAACGGTTATATTCTTAAGCTTGAATTCTCTGGTTCTTGGAGAATATCGGAGATAATTGGCCAGTAGCTTCTAACTATTTTTAAAAAGGAACAAGTGATAATATGTATTGCATTCGAATATTTAAACGAATCGAAAGATTTATTTATAATCTATTCAAATTTGATATGCAATTTATAAGTCAATCAATAATAAAGTTTAATTTACTTATTCGGTTATTACTCAAAATTTAATACAGTTTTTCGGACGATCTATAAATAAATAACTTATGAAAAGTATAGATATAACCACGAATAATTAAATATTCTAGTGGGAAATTTCCAATTGATAGAAATGTATGAGATTAGGTTCCACGGAAGAGGTGGTCAGGGCGCTGTGACTGCCAGCAGGATACTGGCTGCAGCCGCCTTTGCCGAGGGCAAGTACGTTGTGTCCTTCCCATTCTTCGGTACGGAGAGGAGAGGCGCACCTGTTACCGCCTTCACGAGGATAGATGATTCAGAGATCTATCTGAAGAGCCAGATTTACAACCCTGACATCGTTGTTGTCCTGGACACATACGTTCTGAGAACCTCGAACGTCATGGAGGGGCTGAAGGAAAACGGAACTGTCATAATAAACTCACCCAGAGATCCTGCCGATTTTAACCTGGACGCCAATGTTGCAACCGTGGATGCAGTTGCGATAGCCGTCAAGCATGGGCTTGGAAGCAGGGCGAATCCGGTCATAAATACTTCAATGCTGGGTGCGTTCTCAAGGGTCACCGGAATAGTATCCCTTGAGAGTGTGCTGGAAGCCACGAGGCAGAACGTGCCGGCAAAGGTGAAGGAGAACATGGATGCTGTGAAGGAAGCCTACGATTCAGTTAAGATTCTGAAGAGGGAGGAGATAAGGTGATTTAAATGGTGCTTGTACCCGTGTCAACGGTTTCAACGAGGAATCATCTAACGGACAGCTGGCGCATACAGAGGCCAACCATACAGTACGATAAATGCATAAGATGCATGATCTGCTGGAAGTACTGCCCTGATAACGCCATAAATATAGAAAATGGGAATAAAGAGGCTCCAAACGAAAGGATTGCAAAGATGGAGTATCCTGTGATAGACTACAATTTCTGCAAGGGTTGTGGCATATGCGCCAATGAATGCCCTGAAAAATGCATAGATATGGAATTCGAGGTGATAGAATGAAGTCCGTCAATGAATTCAGGACCATAATGACAGGCAACGACGCTGTTGCCTACGGCGCCAAGCTTGCACGTGTCAAATTCATCTCAGCTTATCCTATAACGCCGCAGACGACCATTGTTGAGAAGCTGGCGAGCATGATCGCAAACGATGAGCTGGATGCAAAATACGTAGAGGTGGAAAGCGAACATAGTGCACTTGCTGCGGTGTTTGCATCGGAGCTTACCGGTGTGAGATCATACACGGCGACGAGCTCACATGGCCTGCTTTACATGCACGAGATGCTCCACTGGGTCGCTGGGCAGCGTCTTCCGATTGTTATGAGCGTGGTCAACAGGGCAATTGGCCCACCATGGAATATCTGGGCAGACCAGAGTGATACCATAAACCAGAGGGACACCGGCTGGATGCAAGTATACAGCGAATCCAACCAGGAGGCCATGGATACCATAATCATGGGATACAAGATAGCTGAAAATTCCGGCGTGATGCTTCCACTGATGTCCATGGAGGATGCATTCATACTTTCCCATACATCTGAGCCTGTTACGATGAGGGATCAGGATCTAGTGAATGAATATCTGCCAGATCTGGATCTTAAATTCAGAATAGACCCAGAGAATCCAATGGGCTATGGTTCATACGATACGCCGGATGGATCGTTCATGGAGTTCAAGAAGGACATGATCGATTCCATGAACAATGCGAGGAAGGTGATCAAAGAGGAAACACAGAAATTCAACGAAATGTTCGAGACAAACTATGGAGCCCTCATTGAAAGGTACAGGATGGATGACGCAGACTACGCCATCATAGCGATGGGTACGGTTGCCTCAACGGCCAGGTTTGTCATCGACAGGCTTAGGGAGAATGGCCTCAACATAGGCCTGATACGCATAAGGTATTTCAGGCCGTTCCCGTACGATGAGATCCTCGAAGACCTTAAGAACGTTAAATCTGCAGGCGTGATAGACAGATCGGTAAGCTTCGGCTTAGCTGGAGTTACGTATTCAGAGGTTATCTCCGGTCTCTACGGAAGAATCAACATCCCAGTTTCCAGCTTCATAGTCGGAATCGGAGGAAGGGATGTCAGGATAGAGGACATCGAGAGCATCGCCGAGACGATAAGGAATGGATCCACCGGGACACACTGGATAAACGTAAAGAGGGTGGTCTAAATGCCGACATCGATACCAAAGGAAGAGCTCATGGCGCCAGGGCACACGGCCTGCCATGGTTGCGGTGCAACGCTCGCCATGAGATATGTGCTGAAAGCTCTTGGAGAGAAGACGGTTGTATCTGTTCCAGCTTCTTGCTGGGCGGTCATCCCGGGGGCAATGCCCTTCAGGACGCTTGATGTGCCGATGGTTTATACACCATTTGCAGCCACAGGTGCAAGCATATCCGGGCTCAGGGAGGGCCTGGATATACAGGGGAAGAGCGATTACAACGTGGTCGGGTTTGCAGGAGACGGCGGTACCGCTGATATCGGCCTGCAGGGCCTCAGCGGTGCAATGGAACGCGGCCACAACGTCTTCTACATAATGTACGATAACGAGGGCTATATGAACACAGGCGTGCAGAGGTCTGGAAGCACGCCTTACGGTGCGAGAACAACTACAACGCCCGTTGGAAAGGAGAGGGATTTCAAGAAGGAAAATAAGAAGATTGTCGCGGACATGATGATAGCGCAGAATGTCCCATATGTTGCAACGGCAACCGTCGCCTACCCTGAGGATCTGATAAAGAAGATCGAGCATGCGAAAGCAGTCCATGGTCCAAAGTTCATACAGATACTCGCCCCATGCCCGACTGGATGGTACTACCCACCTGAAAAGACCATAGAGATCTCCAGGCTGGCGGTCCAATCCAGGATGTTCCCGCTGTATGAATTCATAGAAGGTCGCTTTTACCTGAACAAGAGCTTCAAGCCAATCGACGTGTCTGAATACGTCAAGGCCCAGGACAGATTCAAGCATCTGAATGAAGGCGAGATCGAGAATCTCAGGAGATACGTGGAGGAGAGGTGGAATCAGCTCCTGGAATGGGAAAAACTATACGCAGGCCCAGTCAAGGCCTGATTTTTTCACATTATTTTTTTAATTTTTGCGGAAAAGCAGACCGTAATGGTGGGCACCAGCTTCTATCTCTTTCACTATGTCGAAATTATGCGATGATATGAGCAGAAGGGCATCCTTCCTGTCGATCCTTATATCCACTGGAGGGCCGTGTGTGGTTTCGTCCTTCTTCCAGTCTATATCAACGAGATAGCCACCATCCCTGAGTATGCGATATATTTCGCCTAGAACAGCATCTCTGTCGTCGAAATCGTGAAATGCGTTGGCTATGAACACAAGATCAACGGTGCCGTCCGGAATTGGGATATTTTCGGCCCTGGCCTTCACTGGGATTATATTGGAATGCCCATCGATCCTCTCTTTTAGTATCTCTATCATTTCATCCGAAGCGTCAACCGCATACACCTTGCCGTCCGTTCTGCTGGCCAATGGCAGGGTGAAGAATCCTGGGCCACACCCGAGATCAACTATATCGAAACCAGGAGAAATGGGAAGCTGATCAACTATCCTGTCCGGATCTTGCCATTCCTTCCTGTACATAGATATCATGAATTCAGCATGGTTCTTTCCAAAGTGCAACGATACACCTAAGCTTCCATTCTTAAAGAGTATAAATAACTTATCTATGGATCGTCTTCGCTTCGATCATCGCGTTATAACTGAAAATGGGAACAAGCAACCACTGGTTATGGTTATAAACCTATCATCGATATCGATGGCAATGATGAGTTATGATTTCAATTCAAAACCACTCCTCATATTCTGGGAAACCACTAAGGCATGCGGCCTGAAATGCGAGCACTGCCGCGCCTCGGCCATACTGGATGCGCTTCCAGGTGAGATGACCTTCGATCAGTCAATAAATTTTCTCTCGCACATAAAAGAGTTCGGAAAGCCTTATCCTATAGTCATCTTAACCGGAGGAGATATGCTTAGAAAACACAGAATATGGGACATCATGGATTACCTGAGATCTCAGGAGATACCTTTTTCGGTCAGCCCTGCGGTCACGGATCTCCTCACGCATGAGGCCATCTTGAAATTCAAGGAATTCGGCGTTTCATCTGTTTCTATAAGTCTTGACGGAATGAGAGAGGTGCATGAGAAGGTACGGGGTGTAGCAGGCGTATACGATGATACAGTTAAAGCAATAGAAGATCTAATCTCCACCGGTATCTCAATGCAGATCAACACCGTTGTGATGAGGAGCACCGTGCATGATCTGCCCCATGTGCTCAAACTTATAATCGATAAGGGTGTAAAGGTCTGGGAGGTCTTCTTTCTCATAAAGACGGGCAGAGGCATAGATCGCGAAGACCTTTCACCGGAAGAATACGAAAATGTGAACAAATTCCTGCTCTTTGCCACTGGCTACGGCATAAGGATAAGGACGGTGGAAAGCCCGATATATAGAAGAATAACCATGCAGTACGGCAAAAACGGTTTGATCAAAGGCGGGCGCCTCTTTGATGAGCTCAGGGAGGAAACAGTAAGCCTGATCGGCAACCCGTCAAAGGAATATGCAAGTTCGGTGATACCAACAAGAGACGGCTTCGGCATAATATTCGTGGGCCATGATGGAGAGGTGTATCCAAGCGGGTTCCTGCCTTACAGCGTTGGAAACGTGAAGGATCGGAGCATAGTGGACATCTATAGGAACAGCGATCTCCTCAACAGTATAAGGAACCCAGATAATCTCCACGGCAAATGCGGACTCTGCGAGTACAGAAAGGTCTGCGGCGGATCTAGGGCACGGGCTTTCGCATACACAGGCGATCCGTTTGGAACGGATCCTAGCTGCATATACGAGCCAAGCGCTGTTCCAGAATAGGATGGAAATAGGAATCACTGGCACAGGACGGAAGACAGGCACTTTACGGACCTGTCTATGTTAGCCTGTGTTACGTCCCTTATCTTTTCTTCGCCCATCATCTTGATGAGTATGCCATAATTCACATCTATTTTCCAGATCAATTCTCCTCCATTTACGGATATGAACAGATCGAACGATATCGAGGAACCTGCTATCCTCCCCTTGCCTTGCACATGAATCGTGCGATTTTCCGAATCCAGGTATGAGAATGCTAACTTTCCAGATATCTTGCTAAGGTACGATGATCCCATCGATGATACGTCCAGCCTGACCTTGCAACTGTACCCATCATCATTCCTTTCAAATGAACTGACCCCGGGCAGGCAGGGGCCTAGCTTTTCCGGATCATGGAGCATCTGCAGTGCAGCCTCATCCTGTACGCCTATTCTGAACTTTCCAGAGTATATCATTGTTTACCACCTATTATGGATGATATCGCATATGCCTCGGCTATGCCGGCGTACTCCTCATCTATTGTGCCCCTCCTTTCAAGTGCCCGTGAGATGATCGGATCCGATGCATAACGTTTCTCGAAGGCTTCCAGCGTCGCATCCAGATCCGGATCCTTTAGATCGATCACCGTTCCGAAGTGATGCATGACTCTCTTCGCTATCTCCTCGCCAACCAAACGCCCGGTGGTAAACTTTCCACCGACAACGCTCAGCAGAGTATCATCAAGATCCTCCTCGCCAACTATCCTGAAGCTCCTGCTGGCGGTCCTTGCGTCTTCGCCCGCGTCCTCTATGAGTGGTCTAACTGAATAGTAGTAACGCTTGATCGGCATGATCTTAACGGCCGGTACGAGTTCAGACATGTCATCGATCATCATCTGCATATCCTCTGGTTCAGGCCTGAAGCTGTCCGGGTCCTCAACAACCACGGCAGAGGTTCCCAGTATTGAATTGCTCCAGTATGGGAGGAGTATGTCTGCATCTGATGGTTCGCGCATCCTGTTCAGTATAGCTGTGGAAACGCGTCCTTCAAGAACAACCATGATGCCGGCAGATGGCATAACTGGGGTCTGCTTGAGCCCAGATCTTTCAAGTATCTTTCCGGAAAAAGGGCCTGTCGCATTGACAACCGCGTCGAATTTTTCGCTGATCTCCTTGCCGGATCTTTCATACTCTATCCCGGTCACGGAATTACCCTCGATGTCGATTTTCTTCACATCAGAGTATGTCCTGATCTTGGTGCCCATCAGATGCGCAGCTGCGGCCACTGATACCACGAACTCGTAGGATCTTATCACCTTGTCTGGAACACGCATGGCCCTTCTGGCGTTCTTCAGCTGTGGGTTGTCCCTGGCGAATTCCTCTATCGGAATCTCAGATATGTCTATGCCAGCCCTCCTGCAGGCATCAAATAGCACGTCTCCAAACTCAGCTTCGTCATCGTTTGCCGCCAAGAAATATCCACCGGTATTCTCAACGTATCTGTGCCCTATATTGCTTATTCTCCTGTTTTCAACTATGCATTCACGGGCAGATACCTCATCGTTTGTTGCGTACCGCGCACCGCTGTGCAGCATACCATGAAACCTTCCGGATGTACCGGAATCTATGTCTCCCCTTTCGAAAACTGTAACATCGTATCCAGCATACGCAAGGTAATATGCTGCGAATATTCCATTGATTCCTGCTCCGATTACGGCTATTTTCTCAGACATTGACATCACTCTATCAGCGATATGAACCTGTCGCCTGTATTAGTTATTATGCCCCTGCATCCCATCTCTTTGAGGCGCACTGCTGTTGAATAACTGTCAACAGTCCACGGGATTACCGGCCTTTCCTTTATTTTATCGAACACCTCGTCGATGATGGCGTAATAGGGAAGTGCAACATTGTTATTTACGGCGTCATCAGCTTCATCTGGGGATTCAAAATCCAGCCCTGTGATGATGCCATCGTAGTGATCGCGTACGTACCGCATGGCCGATGCATTGAAGGATATCATGACGACGTTGTCGTTCATGCTCCTGTCGATCACCATGCGGGCAACGTCGTCTGTAAGCTTCCTCTCAGCGTTGTCAAACTTCTCTATCTTGATCTCTATGAAGAAGTTGAAATTTTCAAAAGCAGAAAGGACATCTGAAAGGCGTGGAATGGTCGATCCAGATGCGAGCCTAATTTTGGAGAGATCATCCCATTTCAAATCGCCTATCCTTGAATTCCTTCCGGCCAGCCTGTTCAGATCAAAATCATGAAAAACGACTGGAACGCCATCGGCGGTGTACTGGACGTCCAGTTCAACAGCGGGCATGCCGGCATTGAAGGTAGCGTTGAATGATTCCACAGTATTTTCCAAGCAGAGCGACGGAAGCCCGCGGTGTCCGATGACGAGAAATCTGTATTTTTCCAGAAAATGCATGTGTTGTAATGCTTTTGTTGCTTAAATTTGTGCGTCTGATCTTATGTGTCTGAATAATGCTCGTTGGAATGGATTCCCAGGAAGGTAATTCAGGAAGATTCAGTGCGGATATCTGCGGCACCGTGTTTCGATAATTGATGTGAATAAAATCAGACTTAAGGATAAAATATTTTCATAACTCATTTTCATATAATTTCCGTTTATTTGAAATAGAATATATTAAAAAAATGGAGATCCGTGACATTCAATATACCGTAAATATTTCGCATTGTGTGATAGATACATTCAGATAAAATTAAATTATATAATCGTAATTATGGTCTGTCCTTATGGACATGGTGACTTGAATGTCAGGAAAAGCTGATCCACTTGAGATCGCGAAGGAAGCAAAGCCTTCGCAGGCAAACAACGAAGTGGAAGAGGATCCGTTTGAGATCGCGCTAAAACAGCTGAGGAAGGCTGCAAAGGTTTTGAATCTAGATGAGCAGGCCCTGGAGATACTGAGCTCGCCGCAGAAGATCCTGCAGGTGAGCTTGCCCGTCAAGATGGATGACGGCAAGGTGAAGGTATTCACCGGTTTCAGGGTCAGGCACAATATAGCCAGGGGCCCGGCGAAGGGAGGCATAAGGTTCCACCCGCAGGAGACCCTTTCTACGGTTAAGGCTCTGTCTATGTGGATGACTTGGAAATGCGCCATAGCAGACATACCCTATGGTGGAGCGAAGGGTGGTATCATATGCGACCCATCAACGATGAGCCAGGGCGAGCTTGAGAGGCTCAGCAGGGCATACATAAGGGCTATAGCTGACTTCATCGGCCCTGATGTGGATGTACCTGCACCTGATGTAAACACGAACCCACAGATAATGGCATGGATGCTGGACGAATACGAGAACATAGTCAGGCACAATGCACCGAACGTCATAACCGGAAAGCCCCTCGAGGTTGGAGGATCACTTGGAAGGTTCGATTCAACCGGTAAGGGAGGCATGTTCGTACTCCGCGAAGGTGCAAAGAAGATCGGTCTAGATCTTTCCAAAGCGCGCGTGGCTGTGCAGGGATTCGGAAACGTAGGTCAATTCGCAGTCAAATTCGTTGAGGAGATGTTCGGAGCAAAGGTTGTCGCAGTTTCGGATATAAAGGGAGGCATATACAGCGAGAATGGCTTCAAATTCGATGATCTGCTGGCCTGGAGCAAGAAGATAGGCAGTGTCGTTGGATTCCCAGGTTCGAAGCCCATAACGAACGAGGAACTGCTTGAATCCGATGTAGACGTCCTCATACCGGCAGCAATAGAGGAGCAGATAACTGCAAGGAATGCGGATAAGATCAAGGCAAAGATCATACTTGAACTTGCCAACGGCCCGACAACGCCAGAGGCCGATGAGATACTGTACAAGAAGGGCAAGCTCGTGCTTCCTGACGTGCTGTCCAACTCCGGTGGTGTCATAGTGTCCTACTTCGAGTGGGTCCAGAACAACTACGGCGAGTACTGGAGCACCGAGGAAGTGACGAACAAGCTCGATGTCAAGATCACGAAGGCCGCAAGGCAGGTCCTTGAGACTATGGACAAGTACCATGTAGATCCCAGGACTGCAGCTTATGTCATTGCGGTGAAAAAGGTCGCAGATGCTATGAAGGTAAGGGGTTGGTACTGAACCCCGCCTCTTCATTTTTAACAAGCAAAATTTTAGGTATCGAATCTGGTCTGTTTTGGCATTTTTGAAGATTTGAACATTGATAGGTTCTCGTCTTCTAGAAGGTATTTCTTGATTGTTTCAGCCTGATGGACAACCGAAAAGCTCCTGGTTCTACCATATTTTCCCATATTTCTGTCGTCCATGACCAAAAGCCCGTAATCGGCTAGCTCTGTTAGAAGATCGCTGATTCTCCTCGGGCTTAGAGGGCTGAAGCCCAGATCATCGCATATTCTCCTGTAATTCTCATATATTTCTCCGGTTATAACTGAATTTGGCTCGATCTCCTGGGTGACGACAGCGCTCAGCAGTACGATCTTTGAGTGAAGTGGAAGCGTACTTATGGCCTCGCGGAGAACGTTCATCTCATATCTCTCCCTTGCTTCATAGATCTCGTTCTCAGTTATCTTGTTTCTGTTCTCCCGTATGGCGATCTCGATGGCTATCCTCATGAGATCTATGGCCTTCCTGGCATCACCATGCTCCTGTGCACCGATTGCAGCGCACAGATTTATAGCGGTGTCATCCACCACACCTGGCCCAAGAACCTTATCAAGCCTTGATGATATTATGTCCCTTATCTCGCTGGCGTTGTAAGGCGGAAAAACTATACTTTCCTGGTTCAGCCTGCTCTTTATCCTTGCATCAATATTCTCCAAGACTGTGGTATCGTTGGTAATTCCGATCATGGAGACCCTGACCGAGTCCACATCGGTCATGAGCTTCAGCAGGACGTAGAGCGAATCTCCGCCATTTTTCTTGATCAGACGATCCATCTCGTCCAGTATTATTATGAAGAACTTCCCCGTTTTCTCGACTCTTTCGACCGTTTCCCTGTAGATCCTGTCTATTGGCCAACCCAGCTCTGGTATCTTTTCCTCACCAGCAGAGTTGGCTATTGCCACTAGAATAGAATAGGGCGAATCATAGATTTCACAGTTCACATAAACTACGGAAACGTTGCTAGCTGCTTCCACGAGCATCTTCGTCACATACTTCGTCGTCGAGGTCTTCCCAGTGCCCGTTTTTCCATAAACAATTATGTTAGATGGCCTGGAACCCCTCATTATGCTGCTCAGTATCGTTACCATTTCATTTATCTGGTTTTCCCTATGTGGGAAAGAATCCGGTACGTAGTTTTCCTCCAGCAATGAAAGATTAGCCTGAATTGTGCGGGTTCCAGCGAAGCGAGCAAACGGATTATCCATAGAGACATGAATAACGACACTCAGTACAAAATGTTTTTGCTACGAGAAGCGTAAAATGCGTGTTTATAATATTTAATCCTTAAATGATCAAATGCCGGCAGAGATTCAGGCAACCACCTTTTCTCTCTTCTTTTCGTAGTACTCCTTCACGGCACCTATGAGGTATATCGATCCAGTGACCAGGACGAAGTCGGATCTTTTTGCGGCCTCGTTCACGGCATCTATTGGATCAGGGATCACTCTGGCCTCTGAAAATAGATGGCCGTAAAGATCGTAGAGTTTCTTTGGATCTACCGCCCTTTCCTTCTCCTCCGGGGTTGTGAATATTATCCTGTCTGAGATCTGGCGTATGACGTGGAAGTATGCATATGAATCCTTATCTGATAGTATACCGGCAACTATGAGGGGCTTCTTGGTGAATACCTTGCGGAATGTATTGGCCATCTTGTTCACGGCAGGTGGATTGTGTGCCGCATCTATGATTATCAGCGGATCTCTGCTTATTATTTCAAGGCGGCCAGGCCACCTTGCGCTTTTTATCCCCCTCTCAATGTCATTTTTTTCTAGGCCTATTCCAGAGGCTTCTATGGCAAGCACGGCGGTCGCTGCATTCAGAGCCTGGTATTCACCTATCAGGTCGGTTTCAAGGTGATATGTCCCGTTCATGCCTTCGAAATCGAACGATGTGCCAGCTTCGGATAGATTCAGGCCCCGTATTTTTTGGGGATCGAGCATGATCAGTGGCGATCCGCGCACCTGAGATATGCTCTTTATCGTCTTCACAACTTCAGGCTTCTGATCCTGAAGCACTATTGGCCTTCCCTCCTTTATTATGCCGCCTTTTTCGTATGCAATAGAGGTAAGCGAGCAGCCAAGCTTGTCTGCGTGTTCGTAGCCCACCTGCGTTATCACGCTCACTAGAGGCATAATTATGTTGGTGGCGTCAAGCCTTCCGCCGAGCCCAACCTCCACTGAGGCATAGTCAACCTTCATATCGGCGAAGTACTGAAAGGCCATCATGGTCGTGACTTCAAAAAATGTTGGGTTTCTGTTGATCTTGGCAAGATCCTCTATCATTGGCCGGTATTTTCCTATGAAGGAATCTATGTAATCATCAGGTATCATACTGTCGTTTACCATTATGCGTTCGTTGAATTTTATCAGGTGTGGAGATGTATAGATCCCTGCGCTGAATTTTTGCCTTAATATTGAGTATATGAATTCCGATGTAGATCCTTTTCCATTTGAACCTGTTATATGGAAACTTTTGAACCTGTTCTCAGGATGCCCGATCATGTCAGCAAAACCTCTCATCACATCGAGGTCAAATTTAATGCCTTCCCTCTTCAATCCATAAAGATAATCAAGATTTGAGAGCACGAATTGAAATCATAAGCCGATATATTATATTATCATGCATTTCATAGATACCACTGCTTTTTTCGCGCGAGGGATTTTTGGTTCATAGAGATCTTCTAGGCCTGGGAGCGCAGTAAAACTCCGACATTCAGGCATGATATATACGGATTTCCTGATAAAGAAGTTCGTGGTCATTTTACTTATACTAGAGCAGAAGGGGGCTGGTGCGATCCGAACTAACGCCTGTGGAGATCCGCATAGAACATCAGCGGTATATGCCCATATGGGCGAGGACTGGTCTATGAATAAGGAAGCTTCGATGCTTCAGCTGAGGAGTAGATCATATTGGATAATAGGACAATTTGCAATCAAGTGTCGCGGATTCGGCATTAAACGAAAACTACATAACTAACCTCACTATTTTCTGTAAGCGCAGGCTTGCCGCTTCACATCTAGAAACGCATCAATGAGGATGGAGCATTTAGCGATTTGGATTAAATGACGCCTGCATGAAAATCTCTGATGCGCGGAGGTTGTCGAGACTGGCCAAAGGCGATGGATTCAGGGTCCATTCCCGAAGGGGTTCGAGGGTTCAAATCCCTCCCTCCGCACTGGCATTTTTAAAATTGTGACAGTTTTGATATCGCCAAAGATCATCGGATTACCGACATTACCTTGGTTGTTATGGAATAAAGAAGGACAATCGCAAAGGAAGAGTATGATATGGTTGAAAGGTATGAAAAGAGGTAGTATCTGAAGTTCATCTCTCTTATATTATAAACGAGAAAAGATATTGCTACCGCTATAACGCTTATTATTATCTGGTACATTACTCTGATTACGAGAGGAAGCGAATCCATCCATCTGAGAGCTGGCAATAGCGTTATCACATTGACGACGGTCACAGACGCAGATGCTGTTATGATAAACGATGATATGCCTGAGTATATCAGCGATATATAGAGTATAGATGATTCCAGAAGGCTTATCGTCAGTGCTATGAGCAGCACATAATTTATCGTCTGATCCCATTTTGGAAGAACATCGCCTAACTTCCCATATGGTACGAGTAGGAGGAATACTAAAAACCACATGGATACGGAGTAGAATATCACAAATAGGTCATAATAATTGATTAGGCGGTGCCTTGCGTAGTCCACATAGGTGGCACGCTTCCAGAATTTTATGATACGATAATCTAGCCCTGAACGGAGGAACCTTGAATAGAGGCCAGGGGCAAAGATCTTGTATTCCAGTAACTCAAAAAAAGGCTTCCCTTTTGACCTTTCAATCTCAGAGCTGAGATTGCTCTGATACCTTATTCTGGGAATTCGTTCGATCCTGAACGAAATTCTGAATGGATTTTTGAACATCATGAAGTAAAGTAGAAATGAAAAAATAATGGTGGAGACAACGTATGCC
>JABEBW010003670.1_pt1 | contig 17200 bp, 15 predicted proteins | sample 7245961 | NCBI WGS metagenome assembly JABEBW01 (sample SAMN14506364, study PRJNA622280) | hot springs metagenome | biome: hot spring [ENVO:00000051]|acidic hot spring [ENVO:00002120]; feature: spring [ENVO:00000027]|sediment [ENVO:00002007]; material: sediment environment [ENVO:01001048]...
GTGTATAAGAGACAGCACTTATTTGTGTTTTTAAAAAATTTTTTTTAAATAGTTGAAATTTCAAAATATAAGTATATTATATAATTAGTAAGTTATTAGGAGGTGTTTATGTGTAAACGCATAGCAAGTTTGGTTTTTTTTATGTTGTTGCTTCTGTTTAACTTTGCATTTGCGAAGGTTGGTATTTTAAGCACACAAGAAGTAGCATCTATGATTGGCAAACAGGGTGTAGTAATTGTGGATACAAGACCGCAAGAAGCTTATATAAAAGCTCATCTGCCTTCAGCTATTAATCTTACACCAACAGGCGAGCTTTTCAGTGAAAAATACGGTGTAAAGGCAGCAAGTATTGCTAACAATGCGCAGCTTGAAATGGTCTTATCAAATGCAGGAATTTCAGCAGATGATACTGTGATAGTATATTCTGGCGGAGATAATCCAGCGTTTTTTCTAACGAATGCAACGCGCGTTATATTGGCACTAAAGTGGGCAGGTATTAAAAATGTGTATTTTTTAAATGGTGGATTTGAAAAGTGGGTTGATGAAAAAAGGCCCCTACAAAGTGGAGAAGTGCAATTACCGAAAACAAAATTTGTTATTAATTACAACTCTCCCCAGACTTATGTATTTAGTGACTTTGTTGAGTGGGCAGTAAATAATAAGAATAAGGTTCAATTAGTTGATGTAAGGCCAGTTGCACAGTATACAGGGGAGTTTACTACAGATAAGCGCTTGGCAAAATTTGGTCATATAAAAGGCGCCTTAAATTTACCCGTTGGCGAATGTGTTAAAAAAGTGGATAACTATTTCTTAGTTAAGTCACCTCAAGAAATAGAAGCTTTACTTAGAAAAGCAGGTGTAGATCAAAACAAGCCGATAATTTCTTATTGCAATACTGGATATTTTGCAAGTGGTTTGTGGTTTATCGAAAGGGCTTTGTTTGATAATGAGCTTGTTTTTACGTATAATGGTTCTATGGTAAGTGCTTCTAGGAACCAAAATATTCCTATTGTAACGGGAGCATCCCCCCTCTAAATAAGTAGGCGAAGGTCAAACACCTTTGCCTACTGCCTAATTTTGATATTTTTTGATATAATATGAAGGATGAGTTATGTAGAAATTTTTGCAGATAAAATGCTTTTAAAAGATATTCCTAAAGCTCCAGGCGTATACAAAATCTTTTCGCATCAAAATGAACTTTTATACGTTGGTAAAGCAAAAGATTTAAGAAAAAGGTTAGCATCATACTTGAGAAAAAACGTTGACCCATATAAGAGAAAAATGATTCAAGAGGCTTTAGGCGTAGAGTTTATTGTTACACAAACAGAAGAAGAAGCGCTATTATTAGAATCAAATCTAATAAAAGACAATAGACCACCCTACAATATTGTATTTAGAGATGATAAAAGTTACCCATATCTTAGAATTTCTTATAGTGAAAACTTTCCTCGCATAACATATGCAAGACGCATAAAAAATAAAGACGATTTTTATTTTGGGCCTTTTCCTAACGCAGATAGTTTGCATATGCTTATAAAAGTTATAAAAGATTCATATAAAATTATACAAAAGGATGATAAAAATTGTCAAAATACCAACCAAAAACCTTGTATTTATTATCAAATGAAAAAATGCCTTGCACCATGTGCTGGTTATATAACAAAACAAGAGTATTTGTCTATAGTTGATGAAATAAAAAACTTATTATTAAAAGATCACGATATCTTAAAAAACAAAATTGTTGAACAAATGAAAAAATATGCAGATAATGAACAATTTGAAAAAGCCCTCGAATTAAAGAATGCGCAAGAGGCAATAACTATTTTAAAAGAAAAACCTGTAATTACAGATACAAAAGCCGACATATGGGATTGCTTTGCCTTTTTTGAAAAAGAAGACATTACGTGTGTTTATGTTTTAAATATAAGGTTAGGTAAGATAATAGCTGGCAGAAGTTTCTTTTTTGATAAAAAATTCGATTTAGATTCAAAACAAGAGTTTATCATACAGTATTACTTGCAAGGTGAGTTATTACCTAAAAAAATCTTGATTAATGAAGCGATTGATTTGCCAAATAATGTATTTGAAAAAAAGGTTGAAGTTATTAACCCTAAACGTGGTGATAATTTAAAAATTGTAGAGTTAGCTTTAAATAATGCAAAGGAACAATTGGAAGTATATGTTTCGAAGATAAAAGCCAATTTAGAGTTATTTAAACAAATAAAGTTGCTTTTAAATCTTGATAAGATACCATATTACTTTGATGTGTTTGATATAGCGCATATAAGTTTTGAAAATGTAGTGGCAGGCGTAGTAAGGTTTGATATTAGCGGATTTAATAAAGCTTATTATAGAAAATACAAACTTGAGTCAAAATTTGAGTATGAATCTATGAAAGAAGCCATTTGCAGGCACATAAATTTGCTTAAAAAATCAAATCTCATATTGCCCGATGTATTAGTTGTTGATGGTGGGCCTATACAATTAAAAGCTGCAAGTTTTTGCGATATTAAAGCAATTGGTATAGCAAAAGAAAAAATTAATAACAAAGTTATAAGAAGCCACTATGATGTAGAAGACAGTGTATATTTATTAGATGGCAAAATTGAGCCTGATAAAAAACTATTGAATTTTTTGCAGAAATTAAGAGACGAGGCGCATAGGTTTGCAAATGCATATCATAGAAACTTGAGAACTCATGCAACCATAGCAAGCGCTTTGGATAGGATTGAGTTTATTGGTCCAAAACGCAAAAAAGAACTATTTGAAAAATTCGGCAGTATTGAAAATATAAAAAATGCTTCGATTGAAGAAATAGCTTCTATTAGAGGAATAACTCTAGAAAAGGCTCAAATGATAAAAGAAAAACTCAAAAATCTTTAATCTTTGGATTTGTGATGATTAAAATTGGTCGGGGCGAGAGGATTTGAACCTCCGACACCCAGTACCCGAAACTGGTGCGCTACCAGACTGCGCTACGCCCCGCCTCTTAGTAAATTATGAAATAATTATCTGTGTGTCAAGATAAATATTTTCCAAAAAAAACAAAGAATAAAAGTAAAAACATTTCATTTAGCTCAATCAAGAAACCATACATATCTCCATTCAAACCACCAAATTTTTTTGTTAATAACCATCCTTGAAATACATTGAGAAAAACTCCTAAAACAAGCGCTATAATAGCAAACTTATTGATAATTGTGCAAAGCGTTAATATTATTAAACTTGAAATTATTAGATGTATATTTTTAAGTTCTTTTTTTGCATTTGTTGCCATGCCATAAGAAATGTATGGAAAGTATCTGATGGGAAAAATTACACTAAAGCGCGAAGTGCTAGCAATCAATATAAAGAAGGCCATATTATTTAGGTATATAAACGCGCTGAGTTTTGTAATTAAAAATAATGTTCCAAAAATTACAGAAAATGCACCCAAATGTGGGTCTTTAAGTACATTTAGCAACTTTTCTTTAGGAGCTTTTAAAAAAATAGCATCTAAACTATCAAATAAACCATCAAGATGTAAAGCGCCATAAGACAGTGTATAAACACCAAATATTAAAATCTTTATTAATATAGAAGGCTCTATATTGTGTGTTATTAAGCTCAAAAAATAAACAATTAAACCCAATATAAAGCCGACAATACCATAGCTTATACATGCAAAAGCATTGTAGCCTTCTTTAAAAGAATATATGGGAAATATAGGTATGGCAGTAAGCATGTTCCATGCTATTAAAAATCCAATGAGAAATTTTTTCATTATTTTATTTTGATACTAATGCCAGCTACGCAAAGGTAGACTTCATCACAATTTTTTGCAGTGATTTGTGCAACAATGCCATTATAATGGGCAAACTTTCGCGCAAGTTCATTTGCTGGAACTACACCTGCGCCAACTTCATTAATTACAAATATACAATTTTGGGTTTTAGAAATTTTTTCTATTTCAGAAATTATATCACTTTCATTGTTGTTTAGCAGCATATTGCTTACCCAAAAGCTTAAACAATCAATTAATTTATATTCCTTTATAGGCTGGATTGCTTCGTATACCTTCAGTGGTTCTTCTATGGTAATAAATCTATCTGCGCGACTTTTTTTATGTAACTCAATTTTTTCTTTCATTTCTTGGTCTATGGCTAGTCCAGTTGCTATAAAATATGGCTTATTATGTGATATGTTGAGTGTATAGTCTAAGGCGAGTTGGGATTTTCCACTTTTATTTGCTCCAATAAATAAAGCATTCATAAAAAAATCCTCCAATTTCCTATAAATACGCAAAGCACCAAAATTGAAAATAAAAAAGCATCGATTTTGATTTTTTGGTTTAATGCTCTAAATACATCATTTCTGTCTAAGGCGCACTTATTAAAACCCAAAACTGGTTTGAAAACAATTTTTCCAAAGTACATTGTTGGCCCGCCCAAGCACACTTCTAATGAGTACGCAAAAGCGCCTATTGGGTAAACTGCATTAATACTTGGATAATAACTAGATAACTTAATGATGTTTTTCAGGTATTTCAATTTTTTGTTAATAAGCAGTATCAAAATAGCTGTAAGCCTCGCAGGGATATAGTTTAATACATCATCAGCTTTTGCGCTAATTTTACCAAATCTTTCGTATCTAGCGTTTCTGTAACCTATCATAGAATCAAGTGTATTTGTGCATTTATAAAATACCATTCCCCATATTCCAAATAGTAGCAAATAAAATAGCGGTGCAATTACAGCATCATTAATATTTTCAGCGTATGTTTCAATACTTGCTTTGTAAATATCTGATTGGCTTAGATTATCAACGTCTCTGCTTACCAAGTATTTTAACTGTTGTCTTGGGTTGTCTGATAAAACAACTTTTTTTACTTCACTATACAGCATCTTATTTGCAAGTAGTATGCTTGAAAGCATAATTTCGAAGACATACCAATAAATTGTTGGTGTAAGTATATATATTATTAAAACGCTAACAAGCGATAAACTTATAGAAGACGCAAATACCAAAGCTCCCCTCGCAATACTATCTTTATAAAAATGCCTTTCAAAAAAAGTTATATATTTGCCAATTAAAATAATGGGATGATACTTAAATTTTATAGAACCAAATACGTTATCTAAGATAAATGCACATAAAGCTATAATGCTATAAGATTTCAATAAATTTATCCACATAAAAGCTCATTTTAGATGTTTTGATGAATTGTGCAAGATGTTTATTGTAGGCTTTTTTTAATTTATACCCTCTGTAGTTGGGGTTGATTTTTTTAAATAGGTATGTTCTTAAATTATCATCATATAGTGCTTCATGAACCAGAGTGCCAAAAATTTTTTCATTTTCAAAGTATAATTTATCCGTTTGTCCAAAGTGCATTTCAAAACCATTAATATTGAAGTTATTTATCTTATAAGTAGAGCGTTTTAATGTCTTTTCTTTTGTAAAGTAAACAGAACCATCAATAAAACCAAGTCCTTTTGTATGTTTAATATCTGATTCTATACCATCAAAGATATCATTAAATAGCATTTGATATCCACCACACAATGCTATAATTTTGCTTTTTTTTAAGATATGATAATTTTGTTTTTTTAAGCGTTTTAAATCAAAAACTGTTTGTCTTGTGCCTGGCAATATTATTACATCAAATAACGGTGCTAAATTGAGATCATTGAAAAATGTTACGCCAATATTTTTATCTAAAATTAGTGGCTCAATGTCATAGTAGTTGCTTATATATTGAAAATCAAATACTCCTGCTTTTATAATAGGTTTCTTAGTTTGGTGGTAATTATTTAGATTGAAACTATCTTCATATCCGATATTTAGTTGCGTATAAGGTATAACACCTAATACTGGTATTTTAAACTCCTTTTCTATAATTTTTATACCATCATTAAATAGTCTTATATCTCCTCTAAACTTGTTAATAATCACAGCAGAGATTTTTAGTCCAATTGTTTTTAATAATTCATTTGTGCCAAAAATACTTCCAAATACACCACCACGTTCAATGTCTGCTACAAAAATAATTTTTGGGTCAAAGGTTTTTGCTATAAAAATGTTTGATAAATCTTTATCCAAAAAATTCAATTCTGTAGGGCTTCCAGCACCTTCGCTTATTACAATTGAATTTGATTTTAGACTTTGGTAACTATTTATTACTGATTCTTTAAATATATCAATTGTTTGGTAATACTCAATTGGCGATAATTCGCCATAAAATTTACCATTGCACACAATGTGTAAGCGACCGTTTTTTCCAGATTTAATAAGAATTGGGTTCATAGAAAATGTTGTATTTAGATTAACTGATTTTGCTTGGAAATATTGAGCAAAAGCGATTTCTGAGTTATCATCTGCTACAGTAGAGTTATTAGAAAAATTTTGGGCTTTAAAGGGCAGGGCATTTATATGATTTTCATGGAGTATATTTAGTAAAAACATTGTAATAGTTGATTTACCAGCGCTAGATGAAGAGCCAACTACCAGTATATCTTTCATTTCAAAGCCTTTTGTAAATACTCTAAGTCTCTTTTTGATTTAACAGCAAATCGAACATGATAATGATCTAAAAAGTCAAAATTTGAACAATCTCTAATTAAAATTTTGTATTTGGATAGTTTTTTTTGCAGATCTTGAGCTGTCATGTTTTTTAATTTGGCTAAATAAAAATTTGTGCATGAGTCATATATCTTATCAAATAATCCGCTATTTTGCAAAATATTATATAGCATATGTTTGTTTTCTTTCACAATTTTTCTTGTTTTGTAAGGAAAAGTTTTGTTTTTGAGAGCTTGCAAGATGTAGTGTTCATCAAAAGCAGATATATTCCAGATTGGCGTTTCAAACTTTATTTTACTAATTACAATACCAACTCTTACACCAGCACATGCGTAGAATTTGCTAAAAGATTTTAATATAATAAGTTTATCAAATATATTTAGATATTGGGTTGCGCTTTTTTTGCCACAAAAATCTAAAAAAGATTCATCAATTAAAACGGTATTGTTATTTTTTATCCAAATATCAAAAAGGTTATCTAATTCATAGTACCTTCCATCTGGGGTAGAGGGATTTACAAATACAACTAATGAGTCCTTTTGAGGGTTATCATAAATATTTTCAAATCTGTTAATTACTTTGAAATTTTTAGCTTTTTTATATTCTACGTATAGTGGTGCATAAAGTGTGAGTTTGTCATAATGGTGTAAAATATGAAATATAGCATCCGTTGAACCATTAAATAATTGTATCATATCGGGCTCAACGTTGTAATATACTGAAAGTGCTTGTTTTAACAATGTATATCTATGATCGGGGTACGCGCTAATGTCTATATTATCAAATTTAACGCTTGGTTTTATAAAATTTATATTAGAAGAAAAGTCAATTATTTCTGCCAACTTAACGTTTAATTCTTTTGCAAAACTGTATATATCGCCACCGTGTAAAAAATTGCTCATTTTATCTGTCGAACATCGATTTTTTTAACAATTAAACCAACATGCTGTGCTTTTTTGCAATCATCTAAGACGTTTATCACCTTACTTTCAGTATATTGAATTAGAAATTTTAGTCAATTTAAAAGTTGAAGTAAATTATGAAACTTAATAGTCATTAAATTTTAATTTTATGCAAAATTTTCTTTACAAATTAAAATAATTAATTTATATTTTGTAAATATGCAAGTTTAAGAGGAAGGAGGTACTATGAGTGTAAAAAAGTTGCTAGGTTTTTCAAATGGTTTTTACCTTTTGAGTGCAATCGTTATGCTCATTATTGTTTCATTTTTAGGTTACAATCTTAAAAATAGCATAAAAAAAACTGATTTGCAACAAAACTTGGTTTGTAATTTAAATGATATATTGGTTTATGGTTTGCAAAAAAATGCATCTCTAAACAGTATTTTAATTTATCCCCAAAATCAAAGAGCAAAGAATAATTTTGACAATGCTCAACACAATATGGAAAAATCGCTAAAAAATGCTATGGATATTGCAAATAGTGAACAAAAAACCAAGCTTATTGAGCTTAAGCAATATTTAGAATTAGATAGTAAGCTGGAAAACCAAATGATAAAAGCAGCAATAGATGGTGCTAGCCAAGATTACATTGATTCATTAATGCAACAAAAAATTGTTGCATGGAGGAATGCTTTTTTAACTTTACAAAAAATGATAAGTGCAGAAAATCAAAATTATGCTAAAGAAAAACAATTAATGCAACAACTTATAATTGCAACAGTGTTTATCGTTGTTTTGGCTATGTTAGTAACCATTATTGTTGTGTTGGTTGTTTGGAGAATTTTATATAGGAGAATTTTTGTACCGCTAAGAAATGTCAATACAACAGTCTCTACACTTGCCAAAGGCGGAGGCGACCTTACAATCACACTACCTAAAACATCAAATGACGAGTTTGGCATTTTAGTTGATAACCTAAATAAGTTTATCTCAACATTAAAAGATATTGTCTCTCAAGTATCTCAAAAAGCCAAAGAAGTGCAATCTTCTGTAAACTCTTTAGCATCAAGCGCCACTCAGATTTCTGCTTCAAGCGAACAAGTGTATGCAAACACAAAAGAGATAGCGCACGCTACAGAAGACACAGCCCAAGCCATATCTGGCATTGCGCGCTCTACAGAAGACATCAGGGTGTCATCAGATGAAGCAAAAGAAATCACAGACCAAATGGTAAAGCAAATCCAGTCCAATGTTGAAGCAATACTTGAGCTATCTAACTCTATCTCAAAAGCAGGCCTTGATGTAAATGACTTAGGCGAAGCTTCAAAGAAAGTAGGAGACATACTAAAGATCATAAACGATATAACAGACCAAATAAACCTATTGGCCCTAAATGCTGCCATAGAAGCAGCAAGAGCTGGAGAGCACGGCAGAGGCTTTGCAGTAGTAGCAGACGAAATTAGAAAGCTTGCAGAAAAAACACAAAAAGCCACAGATGAAGTAGCCTCAATCATAAAATCCATACAAGACAAAACAACAAAAGTAGTAAGCGTAATGAACAAAACGCAATCAGATACACAAGAAAAAGCTCAAGCTATTGCCCAAACACAAGAAAGTATATCTGTAGTATCACAAAAAATCGCCAATGTATCAGATCAAGTAAACGCTTTGTCTGCTTCCACCGAAGAATTGTCTTCTACCGTATCTGAGCTTGAGATGCAAGTAAAAGAAATCTCCCAGGCTCAAGAAGAAAATGCAAAAGCAGTAGAAACCATATCAGCCAATACCCAAAATCTAAAGTCTATATCTGATAGCTTAATAAGCGTTGTGGGGAAGTTTAAGACGTAAAAAAAAATATTGTTAAAAAAGTGCAAATTATATGTGAGTTGATTGTCATATTTTATAAAATTGCACTTTTATTGATTATAACTTTATTAAATCTTTGTAATGTATTTAAATTTTATTGACACTTTCATTAAAACACATAAGATAAAATTAAAATAGAGGGTGTTAAACATGAAATTATTGTGTGTCGTTATTTTTCTTTTTATGCTATCAATTACGGCAAAGGCTGGAAATTATACACAAGTTATAGGTTTAGTTGAAAGTATAAAATCAAAAAATATAGCTAATGTTTATATATATTCAAGAGTTTGCAATGGTAATAGAGAGGTTGAAGTGGAAAACCCCTCTTTATTGCGGCAAGGATTTGTAAAAAAAGTAAAATTAGTAATGCAGATTAACCAATCGTGTACAAGGGTTATCATTGGTCCAAATATTAGGGGTCCGCAATGAAAAAGTTTAATATATTTGCAATTTTTACAATCATATATTTTTCTTTTTTTACAGTGCCGCTTTATGCTCAGATGCAATCTTACTGTTCAACTCCTCCTTTCTTGTCTAGCGGCGTATCGCCTAATGTTATGATAGTTCAAGATGTTAGCGGTTCAATGTTTTGGAGTGCGTACAACCCCGATTCTTTAGGACAAGGCTATTGTGGCGATATCGCAAACGACAACGGAGGTGCCAATTGCCCAAGTAAATATAATCGCCATCAAACATATGAAGGCTATTTTATACCGCAAGATGTTTATTCTTATGATCAAAGCAATAATTTTTGGTACATCAACAACTCTGCTACGCCCTCATCGTGTCCTTCCAGTATTTTTGCAAATAATTTTCCAAACAATTGGTGGGGTTCCTGGAATTCATACACAGGAAACTGTCTGAATTTTCTTTTAATGTCAAGAAGCGATTTAGTTAAATGGTCAATGACGGGCGGTGAGCCTCAATCATGTGCTTTGCAAAACAGTTACTCAAGTGCTCAGTGCGATCCGACGCTAGCAAGCACTACAACTGCAGATGGCTATACTGGTGTAGTATTGTATCCGTCTATCAATTATTATTTATATTATAATTACAATTATTATGATCCCATTTATTCAGTTCTAACTCCAATATCGCGCATAAACAAAGCGCTTTTGCCTACGCTTACTAATTCAAATACAGCGTATAAACCCAGAATGGGTCTTTTAATGTTTACTACTCCACCAAATAGTAGTGGTACACCCTATACGATTCCTCAGACAGTTTATATTGGCGGTTATCCTTACAATCAATCAAATAATAATAATTATGGCATAAAACCATCTTCACAAATACTAACTACAAATCCATATACTTATATTATGAGGTTTATGAATTACCAATTTCCAGTTCAAGGCACACCTACTGGTCCAGCATTGCAAGATGTTATTGATTATTTTTCTCAAAAAAACCCAACGTATAGTTATGGTTTCTCGCCCGACCAAGGCACATGGAAAGACCCCTTATATGTATGCACAAGCAGCTCAAGCTGTCAAGCAGCACCTTGCGCGCAAAACTATGTAATTTTGTTATCCGATGGCGGTTGGAATACGCCTGATTGTACAACAAGCTCAGATCCTATAAATCAGGCTTATAATTTGCATGTTGGTGGTGCAAATGGTATTACAAGAAGTGATTTTTCAAATATAACTATAAACGATATATATGCAATTTATTTAGGCAATTTAGGAACACAAAATTACTCATGGCAGAGTGGTTATGGTACTGTGTTTGGCCAGAATGCATTAGAAAACATTGCTTATTTTGGCAGTGGAAATCCTACCATAAATCAATTAAATAATATTGAAAACCAATCGTGCACCGATATTACTGATTGTAATGGTACTGCCCAGGGCAGTTTGTGTGGAGTGCCACCATCTGTGCCAAATACATTTTTTGCACCAAGTAATGCAAGTCAAATAGCAGGTGATTTATCAAGTGCTTTGTCTTCTATCTTAAAACAGTCATCAAGTGGAAGCAGCGTAGGTAACATAAATCAACAAACTCAGCAAGGCTCCACAGTAATACAGGCTATTTTTTATCCGCAAGAGAATTTTGATAACAATACGCAAGCCAACTGGGTCGGATATCTATATAATTGGTGGTTGTATAGTCCCATTGGAAGCCAAACTGCAAACATATTAGATGCAAATACTCAAAACTATTTGGAGCCTTCATCTGATTATATGTTAAACTTTATTTATCAGAATAATCAGCTCCAAGCTCAAGAATATTTAAATAACAACTTAGTAAATACAGTATCAATTGACCAACTCAATCCGTTGTGGGAAGCTGGCAGTATATTGTGGAGTGAAAATCCCCTAAAACGAACGATATACACAGATGACGGCACAGCTTTAATACCTTTTAGTTCTGACAATGCTCAAAGCATCGAAAACTATTTTAACTTAAATGCTAATGATACTTACCTATGCAATGGTTTAAGCTCTTGTACGACTAACCAAATGGCAACAAACCTAATAAGTTATATTATAGGCAATGATATGAGTGGCGCAAGGAATAGAACCGTAACAATTGGTAGCGCAACTAATACGTGGAAATTAGGCGATATTATATATTCTACGCCACAAGCTGTTCAATATACAAATTGGATAGATCCAACTCAAAGCTTCAATGTTGTTTATGTAGGCGCAAATGACGGAATGTTGCACGCATTTTTAGCTGGTCAAGTTCAAAATATAAATTTGCCACAATCAACTGTTGCGAAACTGTGTGCAAATGACTCTTCTAATTGTCCAAACGATATTGATGGATTTGTGCCAGGTAGTGAATTGTGGGCATTTATACCCCAAAATTCCCTTCCATATCTAAAGTATCTTGCAAATCCAAATTATTGTCATATTTATTACCAAGATTTAACGCCTTACATATTTAGAGCAAACGGTCATATAATACTTATTGGCGGTATGAGAATGGGTGGTGCAACAAATGTATCTGGTGGACCTACTTTGCCAATAAGCACAAGCAATATTGGATACTCAGCATATTACGCACTAGATATTACAAATCCGTTTAAGCCGATATTTTTATGGGAATTTACAAATCCTAACTTGGGTTTTACATATTCAGGGCCTGCTATAATAAATGTCAATGGGCAGTATTTTGTAATGTTTTTAACAGGCCCAACAGATTATAATGGCGATGCAGGATTGCCTCTTAATGCTTTTGTTTTGTCTTTAAATAGCGATTTTACCTTATCCACAACCACTATTATGAGCGTTGATCCAAGCTTAAAAAGTGCCTTTGGTGGCAGGTTGTTTACTGAAGGTATTGTGGGTTCTAATGGCAATACTATAGCAATACCCTTTGGTGTCTCAAATCAGACTGGAAATACAAGCAATAACACATGGAGCGGAGCAGTGTATATGCTTATGACAAACAATTCGACAAATCCAAACAACTGGACTTTCCAAAATATTATGACTACAAAAAATCCTATTACAGCAAAAATTGCCCATATGTCTTGTTTTGGCGAAACCTACTTATATTTTGGCACTGGGAAGTATTTTTTTAAAACTGATAATTATAATCCAAACCAGCCAGACAATCTTTATGGTGTTGATATTACAAGTTGTTTAAATGGCGGCAATTGTAATATTAATGCAGCGCATTCTGCAAATAGTGCTTGCTCTGAACTGACGAATTTCTCTGGAAATGGTTTAAATTCCTGGTATGTTCCACTTGAGGATAGTACTTCTAATGGCTATTTGAAAGAAAGAGATATTTCAGACCCAACAGTTACAGGCCAAAATGTTGTCTTTTTTACAACAACAGAACCTACAAGCAATTTATGCGGTTTTGGTGGCAGAAGCCGTGTATGGGGTCTAAATTGTGCAACAGGCCAAGCCGCTCTTGATACGACGTGTCCTGGATATACAGTGAGCAATGTAAGCGGTACTTTATTTTTACAAACGTCCACTGGCGCAGTTACTCAAGTAAACCCAAATACAACATTTACACAAGGAAATCCTACAAGCTCGTGGCAAACGGGTGTATCGCCTGAAACATCAACAACATTTGTTGCGCCATTTACTGGCCAAGCAGGTATTATTATACAATGGAAAAAAAATTAAATAGGGCTTTTACGCTTTTAGAAGTAGTGTTAGTGATAATGATACTTGCTATTGTGCTAGCAATTGCAATACCAAACTTTTCTCGTTATATAACAGATTACAATATATCTGAGCAAATTGAAAAACTGTACTCAGATATAAATTATGCTAAATTTTACAGCGTAACGCATCAGGTTCCAATTAATATTAATATAAGTCAAAATCAAATAGAAATATCAACAAATCAAACAAACTCAACAGTTATAAGACAATATAACTTTTCATACTCAATGTCTTGTTCTAATAGCACTATAATTGCTTTGAATGCTTTTGGTATAGCACAAGGTGACAATACAACAAGCTGTTTTGTTACACAAAATAATAATGCAAACCCAAACTGTATTGTAATAAAATCTTCTCAAATTAGCACGGGTAGGTGGATAAATGGTAGCTGCCAAAAATAAGGCTTTTACAATCATTGAAGCCATTATATCGTTATTTATCTTGTTAATTGTCGTGCTTGGTGTTTTATACAGCTTAAATTTATCAATCAATGTTAATATGCAAAATACACTAAGAAATCATGCTTTAAGAATTGCTCAAGCTCAAACCAATGAAGTTTTAAATAATGCTTTAAATGGCAATGTTGTAAAAACAGCTTTTACGCAAACCGTTCAAGTACCAATAAACAATTTTGTGCAGACCTACACTGTAAGCGTAACGCCAACTGTTGAAACACAACAGGAAGTTGTCTTATATACTATAACTGTAAGTTGGGTTTATAAAGGCCAAAGCTACTACCATACACAAACAACAGCGGTGCATTTATGAAAAAAGGTTTTACATTAATTGAACTTTTAGTAGCGCTTTTTATTACAATGATAGTTTTATCAATTGGATATTTTACATATATTAAAATCATGAAAGGCTCTTTATTTCAGTCTAGCATAAGCAGTTCTCAAATATCGACACTATCTGGCACATCTTTAATGCAATATGATATATCAATGTGTGGCTATGGACTTGCTTTGTCTGGTTCTGCAAACTTTCAAGAAGCAACAAACTCCACTGCTAGTAATTACAACTACAATAGTTTGCCTGTAAGTGCATATAATATTGGCCAAAATACCCAAACAAATCCCACTTCATCTTATTTAGTTATAAGATCTGCAATTGCTGATATAAATAGTGCTTCACAAAAATATGCTGTTGCTTATTGTAATTCAAATACAAATAATTGGGATATTGATAATAATACGGGTGATAGCAACTTTTCTCCAAACAGTAATGATTATTGCGTAGTTATGAATTCAAGTAAAACCTTATTGAATAATCCCAATGGTAGTTTTTATTTTACTTTTTCAAACTTTTATAATTCAATAAATACATTAAATTTAAGTCAGTCTCAAATTTATCTTATATATGGCTTAAATCCGAAACAAACACCACGTATGCCTTTTAATAGGGTGGATTATTTTTTAAGCAAAGCGCAACTTGCAAGCTATTGTGACCCAGATACGTATGAGTTATATAGGTCTGTAATTAACCAAGCAGACGGTTCAAGTGTAGCTATACCACTTTTAGATTGCGTAAAGGCTTTTTATGTTCAAAGCGAGGTTAATGGTGCGTGGCATTCAAACACAAACGGTTTAAGCCCAAACATAGTTAATTCTCAAACCCAACTGATAAAAGTTTTTATTCTTCAACAATCAAGCAAATATTCAAATAGTGTAATAACTACTAATAGTACTGCCATTGGCGATAGTGACACTGGAACAATTTATACTTTTTCCCCAAATGCAACTGATTCTCACTATGAATGGAAAGTTATTGAAATGACAATAAAACCTATGAATATAGGACAAAATCAATGAAGAAAAATAACAGTGGAATGGCTTTAGTTATTGTTATACTAATAAGTGCTTTAGCTCTGATTTTAGTGGGTATAATGCTTTGGCTTACTATCGGTGGAACGAAAATTTCTGGCATGAGCTCGCAATATAAAAGCGCGCAAGACGCGGCAAAAGGTGCAAGTGAAATTGTTATTTCAATGTTGAAGTTTGATTCACCAACACCAGATTTGCCGCCTAGCGATTATGCTATCTCAAATCCAGATTGTGTAACTATAAAATTAGAAAAGCCGACAATTGCTTGGGGCTATTGGAATTGCTCCAACAATAATCCTGATATTATTATGACATTAGGAAGTTATACAGTTTACGCTACTATAATTTTAACACAAGTTATACTACCGCAAAAAAATAATAACCCAACCATTTATTACTACACAGTAAAAATCCTCGCATTTAACCAGCAAAATGAAAGTGCAAATATTAGTTTTGTTTATGAAATCTCAAGGTAATGGTATATAATTTAAATCTTCTTGACAAATTTAATTACTTGGTTATTTTACAATGTTGTTTTATGATGGGGGTAAGCTATGGATCTATTTAATGTTCATGCACAATCAAGTGTTTTTATTACACTAATTTTAGCTTATTTGTTGGGTATTGTTCATGGAATTACACCAGATGAGCATACATGGCCTATTACATTTAGTTATTCAATTGGTAGCTATTCTGCTAAAAAAGGCTTTTTCATAGGTTTAGCTTTCTCATTAGCTTTTAGTGCTCAAAGAGCTATAGCCAGTGAGCTTGCTTATTTTTCTTTAATAAGCTTTATGTCAAAACCTTATGTTGATTATATAGTATATATTATTGTAGGAATTGCTATGGCAGCTGGTGGTTTGTATATATTTAGATATAATAATGTTTTCCATATACATTTTGATAAAATTGATAAAATACACCATAAAGAGGCTTTATCTGGCAAATACATCGACGAAAAACACAAAAAAGCAACATATAAAATGGCGATAATTCACGGTTTTATTGCAGGTTGGGGTTTTGGAGCATTTGCATTGATTTTATATACAATATTAGCTCCTTCTATGCCAAATGCTTATGTTGCATGGTTGCCAGGCTTTGTTTTTGGTCTTGGTACGACTACTGTGCAAATTTTAGCCGGTGCTTTTTTTGGTATTTTAGGCAAAAGACTAAATTTGCCACAACATATTAGTCAACACATGGCTCAGCTAACAGCTGTGAGGACGCTCTTTTTTGGTGGTATATTGTTTGCTTTATCAGGCACTATTGGACTAACAGATCCAAAATTATTATCATTTGACATTGTAACACCAATTAAAGTCCATAATTTACACAACCTAAATATTGGTTTTTTCTTGGTTATAATTATAGTTTTAGGTATTGGATTTACTACATTTCTAGTTGAAACCTTAAAGTACAAAAAACTATATAAAGCTATTTAAACCTTATCAAATAATCAAACTCATCTGGTTTTCCAACAGCATTTGCAAGATTTTCTAGCGCTATGCAATAGCCATATATAGAGCCATAGTAGTTAGACTCAGCTTGCGTTAACAAAGACCTTGCGTCTAGTATATCTGTTGATGTAGCTAATTGGTTTAGATAGCGTTCATTGGTAAGCTTATAGTTTTCATTTGCTTCTTTTAAAGCTGTTTTTGCAACAGATACATTATTATAGGCTACTTGTGATTGATTGTACGCATTTAGTATCTGGGTTTTAGACTGCGTCTTTAGGTTATTTAATTCATTTTCTAATGCTATTTCTTGTAATTTAGCCGCTTGGACATCATTTTTTGTTTTGCCCCAATCAAATATATCCCAGTTTGCCGTAACGTTTACACTGTAGATGGAGTTGTCTGAGTATGGGTTATTGCTCATATCTAGGTTATAGCCATTGCGGTTGTAATTTGCC
>JABEBW010002983.1_pt1 | contig 17078 bp, 15 predicted proteins | sample 7245961 | NCBI WGS metagenome assembly JABEBW01 (sample SAMN14506364, study PRJNA622280) | hot springs metagenome | biome: hot spring [ENVO:00000051]|acidic hot spring [ENVO:00002120]; feature: spring [ENVO:00000027]|sediment [ENVO:00002007]; material: sediment environment [ENVO:01001048]...
CTAATCTCTAATCCCTAATCCCTAACCCCTAATCTCTAATGCCTAATCCCTGTCTTTGCTATATGCTATAAGCCATTTGCTATATGCTGTTTTTGCTGATCACTCGTCACGCGTTACGCGTCACTGTATTTGCTATTCGCAATATGCCATAGGCTATACGCCATATGCTATATGCTATGCTCCATGGTACATCATGCCTTCGCTGCAAGATTCGAAATCTAAAACCATTTCTATAATACAACTTTCACTTGTGTATTTTAACTTCAAAAATGTTAAGATCCTCTTGAGAGGTGATCTATCATGAGAATCATTTTTATGAATCGTTTGGAGGAAGATTGGGTTAAAAAAGTAGAATCCCTTAAGCGTGAATTTGAAAATGTCGAATTCATAATTCCTAAAAATCATTCGGAAGCGGTAAAATTGCTCGAGACGGCAGACGGAGTGGTAGGAGACCGTTTTTTGCCTGAAGAAATAGAAAGGGCTAAAAAATTGAAAATTATCTTTGTCCCTTGGACAGGGGTTAACAATCTTCCATGGGAAGCAATCCAAAAAAGAAACATAATCGTTTCAAACAATCATGCCAACGCTCAAATCGTGGCTGAACGTGCACTTGCCCTCACACTTGCATTAATGGGTAGAATAGTTGAATACAACAACGATCTTCAAAAAGGCATCTGGCACGGTTTTTCAGGAGGAGATCCCAAAAGTGCCTTTTGGATTTCTTTAAGAGGTAAAAAGTGCGGCATAGCCGGAACTGGCAGTATCGGCAAAGAAATAGCAAAACTCTTAAAGGCTTTTGATTGCAAAACCATAGGCTTTAAAAAACAAAAAACAGAGGAAAAAATAGACTTCTTCGATGAAATAACATTTGATCTTCAAGAAATGGTGTCAAAAAGTGATGTCGTTTTCATAGCTCTGCCTTTAACACCTCAAACGAAAGGCATTATAAACCATGAAATAATTTCAAAGATGAAGGGTAAATTTCTTATTAACATAAGCAGAGGAGATATAATAGACGAAAAATCTCTTTACGATGGCATAAAAGATGGCATACTGGCTGGCGCCGCCATAGACACATGGTACAGATATCCATCAAAAGATGTGCCGGTCACTTTGCCTTCCTCTTATCCAATTCATAATTTCAAAAATGTTGTCATTTCTCCGCACGTTGGAAGTTTAACAGTTGAAGGAGTGGAAGGCATGTTAAATGCCACGATTGACAACATAAGAAGTTACATCAAGCATGGAAAGCCTATAAACGTTGCAAACCCTGATCTGATGTATTGAAAGCCATATCGATGATCTTTTGAACTTCGTGCCCGTCTTCAAAAGTAGGAAGACCGGTTATCTTTTGTCCCGTTATTGACTTGAAGAAAAAGATCAAAGATGTCATATGCGAATCTATCATAAATCCCTGGGACAATTTAGAAGTTGGGTAAATGCTCATTACATTTCTGTAAAATTCGTCTTTTGAGAGAATATCATCATCGAAATAAACGCGTTTTGAATTGGCATCAAAGATTTCTGGAGCGTAAGGGTTATCTGTGTTTATAAAAATTGATCCGTTTTCCGCGTATATCTCAACTCTTGTTCCTTCCTTTCCAGTTGCAACTCGTGAGGACTCTATTGTGCCTGTTGCTCCAGATTTCAAAGTGGCAAAAATCAGCGCCCAGTCATCAACATCGACATTCTTCATCTCTTTTCCATCAAATCTTTGCGAAACCACAGTCTTTAAATTTGCTTGAACTGACGCAAAATCTCCAAGCAAAAATCTTACAAGGTCTATCATGTGGGATCCAAGATCGGAAATTGCACCTCCGCCACTTTTCGATCTTTCAAGTCTCCACGACATAGGTTTCGACTTGTTCAAATAACTTGAATGGAAAAATTCTCCACGAAATGCGTAAACCCTTCCAAGCAATCCTTGAGAAAGAACCGAATGAGCGTAAGCAACAGCCGGTATAAATCTTATCATGAAAGCGACTTGATTTTTGACCTTGTATTTCGACGCGACCTTCGTAATTTCTTCGGTCTCTTTTGAATTCATTCCAAGAGGCTTTTCACAGTAAATATTTTTTCCAGCCTGAGCAGACGCGATTATTTGATCCTTGTGTAAGAAATTTGGCGTACATATATCGACAAGATCCACATTCAAGTCTAAAAGCAATTCAAACCTGTCAACAACATTTTTAAAGCCAAAGGATATTCCCTCATTTCTGTGGGAAGGAGATGTGGTCGCTAATCCCGTTAAATCAACGTCAAGATCAGATGAACTCGCAAGTTTTGCGTTTCTTATAGACATAAGATGAATTCTCGCTATCCCACCGAGTCCAGAAAGCCCATAATTTATCTTCAAACTAACATCTCCTTAGATCAATCTGTGCACGCGCCCAAAATATTCATCCGTTTCCGTTAAGTAAAGGATGCCCTGAATCAAACCAATTATGAGGCTTCCTCACGGGCATCATGTCCTCCGCCAACCTCCCACTAATCTCTAATGCCTAATCCCTCTATTTGCCATCGGCCATACGCTATATGCCATTTGCCGTTTTGTGTCGGCTTCGGCAGGTGCCCCCTCGATGTCTGGTCCTCGCTTCGTTGCGGAGGCCATCTCGAGGGCATCCTGCCCTTCGCGTACCTGCTGTTTGATCGGCTCCGACATATGCCCCTTCGGAAGCTGTCCTCACTCCGTTGCGAAGGCTTCCTCACGGGCAACATGTCCTCCGCCTCACTATTCACTAATCTCTAATGCCTAATCTCTGTATTTGCCATGTGCCATTGGCTATAGGCTATACGCCATATGCTGAGATGTTGATTTAGTATACAATCTATTTTACAACATAATCTTGATTATGCTAAATTTTACACGGCACATCAAACGAAAAGCAAGAGATAGAAGATGCATTCTGAAGAGCACTCCTCGTTACCTTTGCAGGATCTATTATACCCGCCTCAAACATATCAACGTATTTTCCTTTAAGCGCGTCATAACCGTAAGATTTGCTTGAATTGGCAAGTATTTCATTGACAACAACTGCTCCATCAATACCAGCATTCTGGCATATTATCTTTATAGGCGCACTTAAAGCGTTTCTAACTATCATGGCACCTATTCTCTTTTCACCTTCGAGTTTTTCTTCAAATTTCTTGAGTTCTTGCGAAATTCTCAAAAGTGTGACTCCACCGCCAGCCACGATACCTTCCTCAACGGCTGATTTTGTAGCACTCAAAGCATCCTCAATTCTTTGCTTCTTTTCTTTGAGTTCAGTTTCAGTTGCGGCTCCAACTTTTATAACGGCAACTCCGCCGGAGAGTTTAGCCATTCTTTCTTGCAAAGTTTCTTTTTCATATTCGCTGGTCGTATTTTCGATCTGGGCTTTTATCTGGGCAATTCTGTCCTTTATGTCCTTTTCCTTACCAGCGCCATCAACGATCAAAGTGTCGTCTTTTCTTACTTTTATGCTTTTAGCACGACCGAGCATGTCCAGCGTGACGCTATCAAAATCAAGTCCAATCTCTTCGCTCACAACTGTACCACCTGTGAGAATTGCTATATCCTGGAGCATGGCCTTTCTTCTGTCTCCAAAACCAGGCGCTTTGACCGCCACAACGTTGAGCGTACCCTTCAATTTGTTGAGGACAAGAGTTGTAAGTGCTTCTCCTTCAACGTCCTCTGCTATTATAAGCAAAGGTCTCCCCGTTTGAGCCGTTTTTTCAAGCAAAGGAATGATGGGCTTTACAGCGCTTATTTTTTTGTCGGTTATGAGTATGAAGGCATCTGAGAGATTCGCCTCCATCTTTTCTGCATCTGTGACGAAGTATGGAGAGATGTATCCGCGATCAAATTGCATACCTTCTGTAAATTCAACGTGCGTTTCCATTGTTTTTGAATCTTCAACCGTTATTACTCCATCTTGACCAACCTTGTCCATGGCTTCAGCTATCAATTCACCAATTTCTTCGTTATTTGCGCTTATAGCCGCAACATGGGCAATATCAGATCTTCCATTCAATTTTTTGCTTAATTTCTTTATCTCTTCAACGGCTTTTTCAGTGGCTTCCTGCATGCCAGCCCTCATAACCATTGGGTTTGTTCCGGCAGTTATATTTTTTATGCCCTCTTTTATCATTGCCTCGGCCAAAACAGTTGCCGTTGTTGTTCCATCACCGGCTGCGTCATTTGTTTTTGTCGCAACTTCTTTTACAAGTTGGGCACCAAGATTTTCGAACTTATCTTCAAGATCGATTTCTTTCGCAATAGAAACACCATCGCTTGACACCGTTGGGGAACCAAAACTCTTTTCAACAACTACATTCCTTCCCTTAGGACCAAGCGTAATTTTAACAGCGCTTGCAAGCTTTTCAACGCCTGTAAGTATAGATTGCCTTGCATCTTGATCGAATTTGAGTAACTTGGGCATTATTCATTTACCTCCTTCATTTTTCAACCTTTGCGAGAACATCATTCCAATCGATCAATATGTAGTCCTCATCGTCAATTTTGATCTCATTTCCTGAGTACTTCGCAAAAATAACCACATCACCGACTTTGACGCTGATGTCATCACCAGTACCAACTTCAATAACTTCTGCCCTTTGCGGTTTTTCTTTCGCATTTTCTGGCAGAACAATTCCTCCTGCAGATTTTGGTTCTTCCTTCAAAGGCTTGATCAAGAGCCTCTCACCAAGCGGTTTGATCCTCGTTTTTGCACTCATTCCAAGAAAACCTCCTTTCAAATTAGCACTCTAACATCTCTTCTGCTAATTATGTTAGCGCACTTCAACTCCCAATCAAAGGCTCAATTTTAACAATTATACCATTTTAGAGACGATTATACTGATTTATTACCAAATATAAACATATATCTTCTTAAATCTCGTTATATCGTTTGTTTATAACTTTTCAACAGTTAAAAAAATCAATAACCATATGGCTAAAAATGAGTTTTCAACACTTTCAACAAAAGTTTTCAACACTTTCAACAATCGATTGTTGAAAACTCACAAAAGCCTTGTGAAATAAGGAAAATATCGTTGTTGAAAACTTTTTACACCTTGTTATGTCAATTTTACTTGTAACCATGCTTGTTCTCGCACATTTAAACCCTTCAAAATAGAAATGAGTTTTCAACAACTTTTTTCCACAAAAGTTTTCAACAAGTTTTCAACAAAGTTTTCAACAATCAAAAAAGTCAGTAACTGTATGGCTAAAAATGAGTTTTCAACAATTTCAACAATGCCTACTAATAAGAAAAATACTAAAAATATATTATTATTAGTATGAGGTGAGAAAATGATATATGCAATAGGCGATGTACATGGATGTTTAGAACCATTAAAGCAACTTGTTGAAAAGATAAATCTATCTTCAGAAGATAAACTTATCTTTCTTGGAGACTACATAGACAGAGGACCTGATTCAAGAGGAGTCATCGAATTTCTTTTAACGCTGTCCATAACGCACAAAAACACAATTTTCATAAAGGGAAATCATGAATGGATGATGAAAAGATTTTACGAAACAAGAGATCCACAAGATTGGGATTTATGGGAATACAACGGAGCAAAGAAAACACTTGAAAGTTACGGAAACAACATTGAGAATATTCCAAAAGCACACTTGGATTTCTTTGAAAAGACAAAGTTATACCATGTTGAAGGAAAATATCTCTTCGTTCATGCTGGGGTTAAACCAGGAGTGAATCTTTCCGATCAAAAGGCAGAAGACATGCTTTGGATAAGAGATGAATTCATATATTCTGAAAACCCCCTTAAAGGATACACAGTCGTCTTCGGCCATACTCCAATGAATAAACCTTTGATTGAAAGTGATAAGATAGGAATCGACACGGGTTGTGTTTACGGTGGAAAGCTTACCTGTCTTAGGCTGGATGATAAAAAAATATTTCAAGTGAGGTGCATAAATTGAAAGCCATATACCCTGGATCCTTCGATCCAATAACTTACGGTCATATAGACATAATCAAAAGAGCCTCCAAAGTCTTCGATGATTTTACCGTTGTTCTAATGAACAACATGAGAAAGAAACCTTTATTTTCCGCAGATGAAAGGATGGAAATGATAAAAGAAGCAACGAAGGGTTTAAACGTTAAAGTAGACCTTTACAATGGCTTACTAGTTCAATATGTGAAAGAAAATGGAATAAAAATAGCCATAAGAGGGTTAAGAGCCGTTGAGGATTTTGAATATGAATTTGAAATGGCTCTTGCAAACAGAGAAATGTGTCCCGATCTTGAGATGATATATTTTATGACAGATATAAGGTTTCTTTTTCTTTCCTCATCAATGGTAAAAGAAATAGCACAGTTTGGAGGAGATTTAAAACAATGGGTGCCTCAAATGGTAGAGAAGAAGTTAAGGGAAAAATTTCAAATGTAACGGTGCTCTGTGGCGGAACCTCGCCTGAAAGAGAAGTTTCCATTTCAAGCGGAAGAAACGTATTCGAATCTCTTAAAAAACTTAAGATAGAGTCTACTCTCTTCATTTGGGATGGCGACTTCAAATCGCTTGAATCCGTTAATCCAATTTGTTTCATAATGCTTCATGGTTCGCCTGGTGAAGATGGAAGCGTTCAAAGATTTTTTGAATCGAGGGGTATAATTTACACGGGATCTAATTCAAAAAGTTGTGAGATAACGATAGACAAGATCAAAACAAAAGAATATTTTCAAAGCATGAAGGTTAACACTCCAAGATGGTCTTTTCATCCAGAAGAATTTCCATGCGTTTTTAAACCGAGATTTGGGGGCTCAAGCATAGGAGTAAAAATTTATTTTTCTTCAAAAGAAATCACAGGTGAGGAAAAAGACGGATTTTACGAGGATTACATCGATGGACGAGAAATAACGATATCAGTGCTCGATATAAAAGGAAATCCAACTGTACTCCCGATTCTTGAGATAATTCCAAAGGGTAAATTTTACGATTACAATTCCAAGTATTCACCGCAAGGATCGACTCTCATCGCTCCAGCACCCTTGAACATAAGTGAAAGAAATGAAATCGAAAAAGCGGCACTGAAAGTTTACAAAGAAATAGGTTGTAGAGGATTCGCAAGAATAGATGGTATAATTTCAAATGGGAGTTTTTATTTTTTAGAGGTCAATGCCATCCCTGGAATGACTCCAACAAGTGATCTTCCAGCCTCTGCAAAGGCGTACGGTTTGAGCATGGAAGATGTGGTAATTGAAATTTTGAATTCCGCAGGAGGTAAGTGAATTGGAATTTCATTCAACAACTGTGATCGTTGTAAGAAAAGATGGTAAAACGGTAATGGCCGGTGATGGTCAAGTTACAACTGGAGAGACGATATTAAAATCAACGGCTAAAAAGGTAAGAAGACTCGGAGACGGAAAAATAATAGCCGGTTTTGCCGGATCGGTGGCCGATGCTTTCACGCTTTTTGAAAGATTCGAAGTTAAATTAAGAGAAGCAAACGGTGTTTTATCAAGGGCAGCAATAGAACTCGCAAAAGATTGGAGAATGGATAGGGCTCTAAGACGCCTTGAAGCGTTGCTCATAGTCGCAGACAATCAAAATATCTTTTTGCTTTCTGGAAATGGAGAGGTCATTCAACCCGATGAACCAATTATGGCAATTGGGTCCGGAGGCAATTATGCGCTTGCCGCCGCCCGTGCTCTCTACAGGAACACTCAAATGACTGCCCATGAAATTGCCGTTAAATCCATGGAAATAGCGAGTGAAATATGCATCTACACAAATTCAAACATAACGGTAGAAGAATTGTGAGGAGGAATTATCTTGGCGATAAACATAGATGAACTTAATCCGAAAGAGATAGTAGAGGAACTCGATAAGTACATAATAGGACAGGAAGAAGCCAAAAAAGCCGTTGCCATAGCCTTGAGAAATAGGATTAGGCGTATGAAATTACCAGAGGATATGCAGAGAGACGTTATGCCAAAGAATATCCTCATGGCAGGACCAACTGGCGTTGGTAAAACTGAGATAGCAAGAAGGCTTGCCCAACTTTCCGGAGCACCATTCATCAAAGTTGAGGTAACAAGATACACAGAAGTTGGTTATGTCGGAAAATCCGTCGATTCAATAATAAGAGATTTGGTCGAGGAGAGCATAAATACGGTCAAATCTGAGATGAGCGCAACGGTGGAAAAAGAAGCAAAGGAAGCAGTGGAAGAACGTATCTTGGATGCACTCGTACCTGAAAGCGTTAAAAAGCAACCTTCATCTGGCATAATGTCCTTCTTCCAGAACCCCCAGCCTCAAGTTTCACCCGAGACTCACAGAATGGCGATCTCAAGACGTGAAGAAATGCGTCAAAGATTAAGAAACAACGAGTTAGAAGATATGGAAATAGAAATAGAGGTTGAAGATACAACTCCAATGATGCCGATGATAGGTGGTATGAGCCCTGAAGATCTTGGAATAGACATTCAAGATATGTTTGGGGGCATGCTCCCAAAAAAAATGAAGAAAAAACGTGTTAAAATTAAAGACGCGAGAAAACTTTTGCTGCCAGTTGAATCAGAAAAGCTTATAGACAAGGATAGAATGATCCAGCAAGCGATAGAGAGAGCTCAATACAAGGGTATAGTCTTCCTTGATGAATTTGATAAAATAGTCGGTTCAAATTCAAAAGCAGGGCCAGACGTATCAAGAGAGGGTGTTCAAAGAGATCTTTTACCAATAGTCGAAGGGACAACTGTATCGACAAAATATGGTCCAGTAAAGACAGATTACATACTTTTCATAGCGGCAGGGGCCTTTCACATGTCAAAACCATCGGATTTGATTCCAGAAATTCAAGGAAGATTTCCAATAAGGGTCGAATTAAGCGCTTTAACTCAAAAAGATTTTGAAAGAATACTTATAGAACCCAAAAATTCCTTAATTTATCAGTACAAGGCCTTACTTGCAACTGAAGGGGTAGAACTAAATTTCACACCAGATGGTATTTCTGAAATAGCGAGAATCGCGTATGAAGTCAACGAGAGAAAAGATAACATAGGTGCTCGAAGACTTTACACCGTGATGGAAAAAGTGATAGAAGAGGTTTCATACAATGCCCCAAAGGTGGAGAGCCCTGTCGTTATAGACAAGAATTACGTGATAAGCAGAGTTGAAGAAATAGCCAAAGATGAGGATTTAAGTTCCTACATTCTTTGATATAGAAAAGGAGAGAACTTTATGTTCGATGTTGTTGAAGAAAACAAAAATGTTAAGACAGTAAAGGTATCTTTGGATCATGAATCAATAGATGATGCAAGAGATGTGGTTTACAACGATCTTTCCAAAGATATCAAACTCAAAGGTTTTAGACCAGGAATGGTCCCAAGGAACCTTATAAACACCATAATAGGAATGGATAAAATTAACGAACTTGTAAAAGATGAAGTCGCAGAAAAAGCTTTTAATGTGCTTTTTAGGGATGTTCTTCAAGATAGCGAAAACATGCTTTTACCGCCGAGAGTAAAATCCGTCGAACTCGGTGGAACGGCAGATGTGCTTTTCGAGATTCATTTCTTTCCAAAGGTCGAGATTGAATCGTTGAAGGGAATTGAAATAGAAGTACCAGACGCTGGAAATATAGATAAGAGTGTTGAAAATGCCATGAACGAAATAAGAGAAGAAAAAGCAATACTCGTGCCGAAAGAAGAAGGTCAAAGTGCCCAAATAGGCGATGTCGCCGAGATAGAATACTTCGATTTAACAGGAAAAGATCCCGAAAAGAAGACTCTTGAAATAAAAATAGGCAATCCTGAAGAAGGAAGTATTTTCACGCATCTCGTGGGAAAAAAGATCGGTGACGAATTCGATTTCACGTCGAAATCTGAAAATACAGAGAATGAGACGAAGTTGCACGTTAAAGTGAATAAACTTTACTCGAGGAAATTGCCAGATATAGATGACAATTTGGCAAAAATGATTGATGAAAAGTACGAAACTCTTGAAGATCTTAAAAATGTCTTGAAATCTGAATTCAAAGAAGCAGCCGATGACATCATTCTTTCGCTAAAAAGAGATATGATATTGGAAAAATTAATTGAGAAAACTAAGATCGATGTGCTTGATTCAACGATCGATTATTTCATAGATTACATTGTGGATAACAAAAAAGAAGATGGGGTTTACGACGAAGAGTTAAAAGACAAATTTAAAGGCGATGAGAAGGCTTATCGCGAGTCAATCAAATCTGAAGCCATCAACTATCTTAAATTAGAAGGTGCAACAAGACTAATAGCAAAGGAAAAATCACTTGATGTTTCTGATGATGAAGTCTTTGAAGAGGCGAAGATGATGTATGAGGAATCAAAGATAAGCGATGAAAGATTGAAGATCATGCTCAAAAAAGATCCGTCTCTTTATTCAACCATAAAGCAGAAACTTCTGTCTTTTAAAGTTGCAGATGAACTTTTAAAAGATGCCGTTATCGTGGTTAGAAAGTTAAATGAAGATGATGAACTTGAAGATGAGAAGAAAAATGATGAAGTTGAAGAAAGCGAAAGTGAGGGAGAAAATTGAAATACGAGGTCAGCAATCAAAATATACCGATAGTCATAGAAACAACTGGAAGAACTGAGCGTGCTTACGATATATACTCAAGGCTTTTAAAAGATAGAATAGTTTTTCTTGAAGGAGTAATTGATGACATGACATCGAGTCTTGTCGTGGCCCAATTACTTTTTCTTGAAGCGGAAGATCCAGACAAAGACGTTTACATGTACATAAATTCGCCAGGTGGATCGGTAACGGCCGGCTTGGCAATATATGACACGATGCAATTTCTCAAATGTGATGTTGTCACAACTGCCATAGGATCTGCCGCATCAATGGCTGCCGTTCTGCTTGCTGCCGGGACGAAGGGAAAAAGGTACTCATTGCCACATGCAACCGTGATGATTCATCAACCACTTGGAGGCGTAGAAGGCCAGGCCAAAGACATAGAGATTCAGGCGAGAGAAATAATGAGAATAAGAAATGAACTAAACAACATCTTGATGAAACACACGGGGCAGCCAATCGAAAAGATAGAAAAAGATACTGATAGAAATTTCTTCATGAGCGCTGAAGATGCTTTGAATTATGGTTTAATAGATAAAATCATCTCTTCGAAAAGAGAGATAGAAGGAGATTCGAAAAAGTGAAAAATGAGAAATTCTGTTCTTTTTGTGGAAGAGGAGCGTCCGAAGTTAACAGACTGATCGCTGGTCCAAATGACATTTACATATGCGATGAATGTGTTGAACTCTTTCATGACATACTCCATGATCACCAAGCAGAAGAACAAAAAGGCACGGTCAAAACTTTACCGAGTCCTTCCGAGATAAAATTAGAACTTGATAAGTACGTTATCGGTCAGGAAAAAGCCAAAAAAGCCATAAGCGTTGCCGTTTACAATCATTACAAGCGCGTTTTCATGAACAAAAAGTTTGACGATGTGGAGATAGAAAAGTCCAACATAATGCTTATAGGGCCAACGGGAGCGGGCAAGACTTTGATAGCGAGAGTTTTGGCCAAGATATTGGACGTTCCATTTGCAATAACGGATGCAACGCCGCTTACCGAAGCAGGTTATGTCGGCGAAGATGTGGAAAATGTGATATTAAGGCTCCTTCAAGTTGCGGATTTTGACATAGAAAAGGCTCAACACGGTATCATCTACATAGACGAGATAGACAAGATAGCGAGAAAATCTTCTAACGTTTCCATCACCAGAGATGTGTCTGGTGAAGGAGTTCAGCAAGCATTGCTTAAAATTGTCGAAGGGACAATTGCAAATGTCCCACCGCAAGGAGGCAGAAAACATCCGTATCAGGAATTCATAAAGGTTGATACCACAAACATACTTTTCATAATAGGCGGTGCATTTGACGGCCTTGAAGAGATAATAAGATCGAGAATTCAACAAACAACTGTTGGCTTTTCTGCAGATGTAAAATCAAAGCGCGATGAGGATATAAATTCGCTTTTAAAACAAGTTACTCCAGATGATCTCGTTAAATACGGCATGATGCCTGAGTTCGTTGGAAGATTTCCAATAGTATCGACTCTGGATCAGTTGAGTGAAGAACAACTTGTCAGAATACTCGTTGATCCAAAAAATGCCGTCGTAAAGCAATACAAAAAATTACTTGAACTTGATGGAGTAGATCTTGAATTTGAACAAAATGCCCTCAGAGAAATAGCAAGAATGGCAAGAAAAAAAGGCATTGGGGCACGAGGATTGAAAAGTGTCATAGATGAGATAATGATGGAAGTGATGTTCAACGTGCCAAGATTGCAAAATGTCAAAAGGGTTATCGTAACTACAGAAACGGTTAGAGACGGAAAAGAGCCCGTGATAGAAATGAGGGAATCTGCTTAATGGCTTTGATTCTTGGCATAGAAAGTTCGTGCGATGAGACGTCTGTTGCACTTGTTGAAAACGGAGAGCGTGTGATCTCCGAGAAAACGGCATCACAGATAAACATTCATGCGCTTTACGGTGGAGTTGTGCCCGAAATAGCATCACGATACCATCTTGAAAAGATATCCATATTGACTAAGATGGTTTTTGAAGAAGCAAAGATTGAACCAAAAAAAATATCTGCCATAGCGGTTACTTATGGACCTGGACTTGTTGGCCCTTTACTCGTTGGGATTTCTTACGCGAAAGCGCTTTCTTTCGCTCTAAAAGTGCCACTTATAGGCGTTAATCACATGATAGGTCATCTCAACGCTGTTTTTCTTTTCGATAAAAATATCGAATTTCCGTGCATTGTGCTCATGATATCGGGGGCTCACACGGAAATTGTTTACATGAAATCGATGAATGATTTTGAAATTTTAGGCAAATCAATAGATGATGCCGCGGGCGAGGCATTTGACAAAGTTGCCCGCATGTTGGACCTTCCATATCCAGGAGGCCCACAAATAGACAAAATTTCAAAAAATGGTAATCCCATCTATAAATTCACGAAACCCAAAACTGTGGGAAAATACGATTTTAGTTTCAGTGGTCTCAAAACGCACATAAGATATTTTTTGAACGATAATCCTGGATCAAAAGTTGAAGATGTGGCAGCCTCTTTTCAAGAAACCGTTTCTTCCATGCTTGTGGAAAAGACAGTGGAAGCGGCCAAAGAGTACAACGTGAAAGATATAATAGTTGCTGGCGGTGTAGCCGCAAATTCGGCTGTAAGAAGAAAAGTAGAAGAAGCGAGCCTGCAAAGCAACCTTTCCTTTCATTTTCCTCCTCTCAAATATTGTACGGACAACGCTTCGATGATAGCGGCCGCAGGCTGGCATGACTACAAGGCGGGAAAGTTTGCAGATTTAAATCTCAACGCCGTTCCCAATCTGGAGGTTTGAATGCGTCTTTCTTACGGAAGTGCAAGGTTTTTGAATCTCATCTCGTCTGGTCCTCTTCTCGAGATGAAGACTATTTATACCATGTTTGGCGAAAGGTGCATCTTTGACTGCGCATATTGCACCCAAGCAAGGACAAGCAACTCTTCGGTGGAGTTGCTTTCAAGGATCGTATGGCCAGCCTTTGACGTTGAAAGGGTAGTTGATGCTTTAAAAAAAAGCGATGGCGTCAAAAGAATATGTCTTCAGGTTGTCTCAACACAATCTGCTAAAAAAGAAGCATTTGAATTTATTCAAAAAGTTAAGACATCTAATATCCCTATCTCTGTAAGTGTTCGGGTGTCCAATTTTGAAGAGGCAAAAATATGGTTCGACCAGGGCATAGAAAGATTAGGACTGGCAACGGATGTTGTAGATGAGAAACTTTACGAAACTTACAGGGGAGGAAAACTTACAAAACATCTTGAACTTATCAAAAGCGTATCTGATGCTTTTCCCGGACGCGTTACAACGCATGCGATAGTTGGTCTTGGAGAAAGTGAAAGGCAAATGGTAGAATTCATTCAAGAGATGTACGACTCAAAAATAAGCGTTGGCCTTTTCGCTTTTACGCCTGTTAAGGGCACAAAACTTGAAAATAAACCCCGACCATCTTTTGAATCTTACAGGCGCATTCAAATATCTCATTATCTTATAAAAACAGGACTTTCGAGAGTTGATAATTTTGAATTCTCAAAAGACGGCAAAATCATAGGGTATGGATTCGATCCTGCGTTGGTACCTGTATCTGCATTCGAAACTTCTGGCTGTCCAAATTGCACAAGACCTTACTACAACGAAAAGCCGGGAGAGACTCCTTACAACCTTTTTAGGATTAAGGTATGAAAACTCTTTTTAAAGCCTACAACTTATCTTTTGTCGTTGAGAACGATCACTTCGCGTCATCTAAAGATCATTTCGATAGAGAAGAAAAATTAAATGGATACGTGTATCCTGGCTTTATAGATTCCCATGCTCACATGGTAGGATTGGGAATGAAACTCATAACGCCCGATCTCGAAAAAGCAAGATCTGTTGACGAGATAATTCAAATTGCACAAAATTCTGATGCCTTTGTTTTAAGAGGATGGGACGATGAAATTTTGGGAAGGTATCCAGAAAAAACTCTTCTTGATTCAATAAAGAGGCCTCTTTTGCTTGTCAGAAGGTGCGGTCATGTGGGGATTGCAAATGAAGAATTTTTAAAGTTGACTGGAATACATTCTGAAGATGGGGTCTTGAGAGAAAATCTTTTGATAAAAGCGCTTGAAAGGGTAAGACAGGATCCTGAGTACCTCAAAAAGGCTGTAAAATCTGCAGAAAATGAGTTTTTTAAATATGGCGTTACAACTGTACATTCAGATGATGCTTCAAATTTGTCTCCTGAGGTCGTTGAAGCTTTGATCTCAAACTTGAAGATAGACGTTTATGAGCATCTACACATTCATTCTCTCGAAGAAATGAAAAAATACCTCTCTTTAAAGCCCAAATCGATCAAGTTGCTCTTGGATGGATCTTTAGGGGCCAAAACGGCCTTTCTCAGATCGAATTACGTCAATTCAAATGATCGCGGCATGTTGAACTTCGATCCTGAAGAATTTAGAGAGATAGTTAATTTGGCCAATTCAAATGGAATTCAAATTGTTACTCACGCAATAGGGGATGGCGCCCTTGATATTTTGCTTCAATCTTTTGAATCGACGAATCCAAATTTAAGACACAGGATTGTTCATGTTCAGATGGCATGGCCAGATCAGATAGAAAAGATCAAAAAGATGAATCTATGCGTTGATGTTCAGCCACAGTTTTTCATTTCTGATGAAAAAATGGCAAAAGATAGAATAGGAAATAGAATTAAAATTGCCTATCCATTTAAAGCACTTATTGATGCTGGAATAAGAACGGCCTTTTCTTCAGATGCACCAGTTGAGATTCCAGATCCATTACTTGGAATTCGTGCCGCAAAGAAAATGGGAATAAATCCTGCAATTTCTCTTTTGGCATACACAACTGAAGGAGCATTTCAAGAGTTTGGTGAAGACAAAAAAGGAAAGATATCGGAAGGCATGATCGCAGACTTTGTTGTGTTGTCAAAGCCCATAGATGATGAAACTGCGAAAGTCGTTGCTACCTACAAAAAAGGGACAAAAGTCTGGTTTGAATAAAAATTGAATTACCCTGATCACGCGTCACCAGTCACTGTATTTGCCATATGCCATTGGCTATAGGCTATACGCTATTTTATATCGGCTCCGACATGTGCCCATTCGGAAGCTGGTCCTCACTTCGTTGCGGAGGCTTCCTCACGGGCATCATGTCCTACGCCAACCTACCGCCCACTAATCTCTAATGTCTGATCCCTAATCCCTAATGCCTAATCTCTAATGCCTAATCCCTGTATTTGCCATATGCCATTGGCCATACGCTATACGCTGTTTTGTGTCGGCTTCGGCAGGTACCCTCTCGATGTCTGGTCCTCGCTGACGCTGCGGAGGCCATCTCGAGGGCATCCTGCCCTTCGCCACCACCACTCACTAATCCCTAATGCCTAATCTCTTTTTTTGTCTTTGCTGATCACTCGTCACGCGTTACGCGTCACTGTATTTGCCATTCGCTATATGCCATTGGCTATAGGCTATACGCCATACGCCATATGCCATGCGTTTTTGTCATTTCGGTTCCAACTTAAGATCAGTTTTGAGTTATTTTTTGGCAAGCCAAAAAATACAATTTAATGTTTAAAACATCAAAAATTCATTTTAAAGTCTTTTTAGGATCATCTTTTTTATATATAATTTTCAAAAGTGTTCTTTCTTTCGATATTTTATTATGGGAGGTTGAAAAATGAGAAAAGGACTTACGTTTTTGATGATCATCTTAATTGCCAGTTTCGCTACAATTGCGATGGCACAAGCGGTAGTCAATCCTAACACGTTTGTTTACGAAGAACCAGGACCATTTGTTTCTTTGGATCCTGCATGGGATTATGATACCGTCTCAAATGAAATCAACATGCAGGTTTACGAAAATCTCATTCAATACGATGGGACATCAACTGTGAACTTTTTGCCCATGCTTTCGACGAATGTTCCATCAGTTGCAGATGGAACCATTCTTGATAACGGCACGACTTACGTCTTTCACATCCGCCAGGGTGTTTACTTTCACAATGGAGATCTTTTGACACCTCAAGATGTCGTGTATTCCCTTGAAAGAACTGTTATATTCGACAGGGCAGGAGGACCATCATGGATGTTGGCAGGTCCACTTTTCCCGATGATCGATGGTCAATACGTTAGCACCATAGCACAGGTAGTAGCAAACGAATTAGGACTTAGCAATCCGCTAAACTACACAAGTTTGAGTTCTTTGGGGATTTTTGCAACAGGTACAAAAAATCCGCTTTCCGATAAATACAAACAGGCCTTGGTCGATGCTTTCAATTTGCTTGCAAAAGATTTTGAAATCAAAGGCAACGATGTGATAATTCATCTTCCACAGCCATACGCGCCATTCCTTTACATACTTGCAGGGCCAGTTTCAAACTGGTCATCCATACTCGATCAAAAATGGTGTGCAGATCACAACGCATGGGATGGATCCGCAAACGATTGGTGGTATTATCACAACCCGGAACAAAGCAACGATCCACTTGGAAACATAGAAAATGGGACAGGACCTTACATGGT
>JABEBW010000602.1_pt1 | contig 17029 bp, 15 predicted proteins | sample 7245961 | NCBI WGS metagenome assembly JABEBW01 (sample SAMN14506364, study PRJNA622280) | hot springs metagenome | biome: hot spring [ENVO:00000051]|acidic hot spring [ENVO:00002120]; feature: spring [ENVO:00000027]|sediment [ENVO:00002007]; material: sediment environment [ENVO:01001048]...
TGCAAGATGTGGATCCCAACTTCCTTGACGGTGCGTTCAAACGCAAAAAATGCGAAGCCAGGAACAATTGGCTGCTTTATCTGCTGCTTAACTTGCTCATGACAGATGATGATTCGTTGGACATACTTACGGTGCTGAAATTCTTCATAGAGCCGTTGGAAAACATAATAAATGATAACTGGATGCTGCACGGCATATTTGGTGACATAACATGGATGGAAGACCTTGCTTACAGCGTGTACCAGCTGAAAGCGACGCTTACGTGCTTGAAGCCGTATCCTGTCAAGTGCTATTGCACGAAATCCGGAGCAAAGATATACGCAAAGCGTGCGGCAAGTAGCGATGATTACACACAGAAAGTAAAAGATGAGATAGCCCAAGTAGATGCAGACATAAAGGCGACGCAGGACGGCCTTGACAACCTGCCGTCATCTGATACACTCAGTGCTGCATACATACAGGCTCAGAAAACGGCACTGAATGACAAACTCAAGCAGCTTAAAGCAAAGAAAGAGGTGCTTCAAGCGCTGCTTGATTTAAACGACGGTGGCAAAGCAAAGATAATCAGCGAAATACTCTGTAACGCAGCAGAAGCAAACGAAGTGGTGAAAGCGTTCAGAAATGCGGATATATACAACTATCTCTACACAAAGTATCCAAATGATTCAACGCTGTTCTTGCGCTTGCTGAAGGAGTTCAGCGATCAAGGATATGTACTGCCGGATTACAACAACTACTTCCTTTCTGCTGAATTCATGTCGCTTGTAGATTTGATAAGCGGTGACATAACGCTAAGCGACAAACTGCTCTTGTTTGTTCCGAAGGATACGCTTGAAAACATCGAAAAGGCGATCATAAAGGCGCTTGGTGAAGATAAATCGACGGTAGATCCAGTTGACGACATAGATACTATGATGAACAACTTGTCTAAGATGTTTAACATACCATACACAGGCGGTGCAAGCAACCTGAAAGACCAACTGGCACAGGTTAATGATTTTCAGCAATCTGTAAATGCATTTGAGGTTACAGGCGAGCGCCTGTTCGAAAAACGCCTTCTTGAGTTAGGGGGCATCAACCAATGAACAAAAAATACTTTTCTACAGATATGTCAAGCGCGCCGCGCTGCATACATGACTACGCGAGTCCTGAAATGCAAGCGGATGCTGCAAAGGCGGCACAGTTTTACGACAAAAAGCTTAAAGAGCTCGACGTGAAGGTGGCGAATCCCACTTACGAACAAGACCCGTCAGTAGTCGAGCTGAAACGTATAGCACCAGACGGCAACCCGCGCACAGGCTTGCGCATGGTAAAGAACATGATATCTGCTGAGGTCATGCACATACCAGCTACTCAGCAGATACATGCAAGCGTGGATATAGGCGGCGTTGCAAAAGCTATGCACGAACAGCCAGCAAATACTACTAATGGAAATTCGGCAAATGCATCATCTGGAGGATCGGCGACTAGCACCACACCTACATTGCTTATGGATACGGCAAAGAATGTTGCTGCAGGTTTTGCAAATAATTTGCTTACAGATGACGCAAAGAAGGCTATAGCTGCAGCACAGAGCCTTACACCAGATACTATTAAGAAGGCGGCTGTAGATTTTACACAGCAGACGCTTACAGATGTGGCAAAAGAGACTTATGATACGTTTGTGAAGCGTGTGAATAATCTTGCAACCTCTTTTGTGGATATAGCTGGTATAAGCAAAGCGAAAGACATATTCAAAGACGTCGGCAAAGCGGATTTCCTCGGTCAGCTAGAAACATACGTCAACTTCATGCGCACCATGACTGCCGAATGGCTCATGCTCGCTTCGTCCAAGAGCAGCAACACTATGGATAAGAAGCTTTTTTGTTGCTTGATTGGCTCAATAAAAGGTGGTCCTGTAGATGTATCACAGCTTATAAGCGCACTTGCAAAGCTTAGAGCGTTTCTGAACGTGGCTTCTAACATATTAAACGTGTACAACTCGTTTTTGGACCTAATAAATCGCACGATAAAGATACTTGTGGCATCTGCTTCAGCCATGCTTAGTGATCTGCTTAGCAAATTCTACTATATGCTCATCATTCCGTACGTAGGAGAGGCCGAAAATGCCATAGCAGGCAAACAAATAGTGTCTGACGGCGAATTGGCGCAGGCACAGAAAAACATGGACACTGCGCTCCAAGTGCACGATGAGCTTCAAAATTACTTCGATAGCATGAACACAGGCGATGAGCTGAAAGACTGCAATTTCATATCAGCGCTGCTAGGCGGCATACCGCTTTCCACGTGCGACGATTTGCTCAGGCAGATCGTGAAGCTTTTGCAAATACAAGTTGGTGATGTATTTCAACAAACAAAAATATCACAGCTGCAAACGCTGGATGACATCATAGACGACTTGATATACACGTTGGACAACATAACAAAGCTCGGGGCGTTATCTGCAAACGGCTCATTTTGTAAAGATGCTGACAGCGGTGTGAGCGCGCCTAATATCGGTGGTACAAGTGGCAACGGTGGCAACACAGCCAATTTGAACGGCAGTGAACCCGGGGCTTACAGCACGACACCTGATTACGGCCAATCTCCAATAGATGGTAATAACAGTCAACAGCCGCTTAACATTACAACCGTTCCGAGTGTTAACGACAACATAAAACGCATACTTGATAATGCCGGATTTTTCGACAAGCATTTTGGTTACTCTGGCAGGCAGCCTGCGGACAAGTATGCATCGTCGTCAAGTAGTGGTAGCACACAGGCGTCATTAAGCGGTAGCAGTACGCAAGCATTGTCAAGCAGTGGTAGCACACAAGCACTGTCAAACAGCAGCAACACGTCAGCACAGTCAAGTGGCAGTAACACGCTGGTTACATCAAACGGTGGTATCACGCCTGATGATTATGTAGCGTCGTTTGTTGAAAATGCAAAGGACGCACTTGCCAAGCACCTTGCACAAACGCTCAGCGAACAGCTCGGCGTTCCGATGTCAGCACAGTCTGCAAGGATGTTCATAGATGCGAGATTTGGCGATGGCACAATGACTGCAGCAAGCAGCAATTCACAAACTAGCAGTCCTATGGCCGCATACGCAAAGGATTTAGACGAGTACGTAGATAAATTGAGTTAATTTGCTTGCGTAGGAGGCAACCATGAAAATACCTTTCGTTAACATACAGATAACAAAGGCCAAGAAGATGGAAGATGCCAACAGAGAAATACCGAAAGTGTTGGCAAAGCCACTGATTATAGCGCCAAACGACAGACTTCAAGGCGGCAGAATATACGAATACGACTACAGGTCAGTTGAAATAAACGCTGCCGTAAGCGTAGATCCGCTCCTTGCGCGTGGCGTCTCCAAATATATTGAGCTTATCATGTCTAACGGCATTCAGTTTATCAGCGACAATCAGAAAACTTTATCGTACGTAAGGAAAAGGCTTGAAGAGATATTTTTCGCTTCCAGCACGTCGCTGGATGATATGATACGCCGCATATCGTACGACCTCATAGTATATGGCAACACATTTGTTGTGCTTTCACGCAATGCTGCCAACACTTCTGGTAAGCCGTACACGTATGACAGCCAGGCTAAATTGCAGCCTATATCTGCCATGTTTTTAGCCGATCCGCGCACCATGAAGATAATGCGCAACCAGAACGGGCAGGTGTTTAAATATCAGCAGGATCTAAACCAGGAATTTGCTGCTATACAGACTGTAAAGTACATGACGTACGAGACCATGCCGCAGATTGGGTATGCTGCACCGTACAACGGCAGGCAGCCAAATGTGCGCACATTTGAGCCATCAGATGTGATACATTTCGCTTACAACAAAGATGATTTGTCAGCATACGGCAGGTCGTTCTTGTGGGAAGTGCTGGATGACCTGTCTATTTTGAGGGACTTGGAATACGTTGCTTACGAAATGGTGAAGAACAAAGTGGTGTCTATTGGCGTGTACACCGTCGGCACGCAGGATGCTCCTGCAACGCAAGGCGAAATAGAAGCTGTGCGCAGCGAACTCAACATATCGCCGGACGATCCGCTAATAATACTGCCTGAACGCCATGATTTCAAGTTGCAAACCGTAACCTCTCTGCCTGATATAACGAATTACATAAATCACTTCAAACAAAAGGTGTATTCAGCTTTAGGCTTGCCATCTATAGCGTTTGCGGAAGGCGATTCAAGCAACAGGGCAACCGCTGATGTGCAGATGAAGGCTGCTTTTGACAGAGTGCGTGAACTGCAAGGCATAATAGCCGACAAATTCAACACAGAGATAATCTCACAGATACTCAGGGACGGCGGATACAAATATCCAGTAGATGAGTCAAACACCGTCAAAATGCATTTTGCAGATCCAGACGTAGATATGAAGATAAAGAAAGAGAACCAGGCCGTGTTCCTTTACGAACACAACGCCATTACATTTGACGAATTACGGCAGTTGCTTGGCTTGAGGCCGCTTGCAGAAGAAGAGAAGCAGCACTTGCATTTGTATGAAGTAACTGAACATACTGCCATGTTCGCTGCGGAAGCAAAAACTGCAATGTTTGGTGGCGACGAGCCATCAGCCGAAACATCTAACCGTGTGCAGCCTGAGAACCAGCATGAGAAAAAGCTTTCTGCCACATCCACACGCATACAGCCGTAAAGCGAGTTCGTAAGAGAGGAAGTGAACGAATTGAAGATAGTAGTAGATGAGGCGTATAAAGACGCTTTTGAAGCGCAGATATCGAAGCATGATGACGCTTTAGATTACAGCACAATTGCACGCGAAACAGGCAAAGATTATTGGCTTGTTGCGAGCCATTCTGACAAGCTTATCAACGACAGAATATACAAGCCAAGCGAATTGCAGAAGCTTGGTGACACGTACCTGCACCCTTACCCAAAACCGGTTTTACTGCATCATAACGATGACAGCGAACCTGTGGGGCGCATCATAGATGCCGAATACGTACCCGCTGCCAATTGGCAGCACGCTCAAGCATTGCTCGGCACCGGCGTACAGCTGCCAGCCAATGCGAGTGGAGCGCTTTTGCTGAAAGCGCACATAACAGATCCAGACGCTATACAGAAGATAGAAGACGGCAGATACATGACGGTGTCCATAGGCTTTTCTGCCGCATCGCTCAAATGCTCTATTTGCGGGCAGGACTGGGTAAGTGCAGGGCCTTGCGAACACGAGTTTGGGCAGATGTACGACGGCAAGCTCGCATTTGGCATTCCGGAAGATATGCAGGCTATGGAGATAAGCTTCGTTAACGTGCCGGCAGATGACTATGCGCATGTTGTCAAAAGCGGCGATAGTGCTGAAAAAGATGCGCAAGATGCAGATGTGTACAGGTTTGTTAAGAAAAATGCAGGCAAAACAACAGTACTGTTTACAGACAATGTTAATTTGGCATTAGCAACTTGCGGGGTTACATCAAATACAAAAGATTATAAAGAAAGTGAGGAAAAAGGCGAAATGGCAGAACAAGTGAAAAAAGTCAACAAAAAAGCCGATGAAGTCGCAGCTGCAGACAAAGCAACTGAGCTGTCAGATAGCCTCACAAAAATCCAAAACATCCTCGCTCAGCTGATTCGCATGCAAATAGCCAATTACGATGCGATAAGCGGCAAGGAATCATCTGTCTCAGATGAATCGGATATCGTCTCCCTTATGGATGCTTTGGCCAAATCAAAGCAGGCAGCAGATGAATTCTTAAAAGACGAATGTGCGGATTGCAGAGAGGCAACAGACAGTGCAGCAGAAGAAGACCCTGAGGACGAAGACCCTGAAGAGGAAAACGCAGAAGAAGATATTGCCGATGCTTTGCAGAAAGTCACAGATAGCTTGAGCCAAATCACTGACGCTTTAGCAGAGATGCAGCAGCAACTTAAAGACGGTATATCAGCATTGATGGAGAAACTGGATGCAAACGACGATGAGCCGTCAGATGATGCAAAAGCATCAGCGAAGGAATCATCTAAAGACGAAGCCAAAGCACAAGCGGAAGGCAACATAAAAGAGGCAAAAGAACAAGATTCAGTCACAACCGTTGTGAAGGAAACCAACCCTGCCGCTGCACCAGCAGTTGACAGTGAAGCAAGCAAACCAAGGACGCTAAGAGAAATGTTTAGCAGGACCTTCAGGTCTTAAGGAGGAGTTGATTATGGCAAGAATTTTCCCTGCAATTAAAAAGAGATTTGAGGAAATAAGCGACGGTAATCGCATTGGCGGCGGTCTGGTATTCAAAGCCGCACCATACTTACCAATCGTTGAATACAACGATTTCGAAAGATTAGACATAGTTATAAAAGCCGGAACCATCGTTGCTTTGGACGCATTCGGCTACATAGTCCCAGCAAACGGCGGAGCAAATAACGTTACATTGACCTATTCCGCTCTGGATGCACAGCACGGAGTGTACGACTATGATACATTCACTGGTTCCAAAGCAGATGCTAAGGTTGCAACTGCAAAAACAACCACAAAAGCACTTACGCCAAACGTTCCTATCGGCGTTGCACAATACGACATATTCAGATGGGATATGGGCAGTGAGCCAAACTACAAAGTACAAGACACATTCGGCTTGCTCGAAGATGCATTGATTCTTGTACCCATCGAAAGCGATATGCAGGCAACTTATGGCATAGGCCCAAATCTTGGCCAGTACCATTCAGGAGCTTTGGTCGCGCCTGACAGCAAAGGTAGATTCGTTCCTCTCGTGATTGACTCAACAAGCTTAGCAGCCAAACTTGAGCAGATAGTTGGAAAAATCATCAAAGTAGAAGATGTCGCTCTCGATCCAAACTTCACAGGCGGGTACGAAAGTGTTGCCACAGTACCTGGGCTTGGACTTGGCGGAAGAGAAAATGGTGGGTTACCACACGGCATAGATGCAACTACGAAGAAAGGTATCTTCGTACAGCTTCAATTCTGAGGAGAGTGAGTACAAATGTCTGACACTATGATGACCGATACGAACAAGCCTTTTGGCAACTTTGCGGCTGCCGATGAAAGGGCAAAGAAAATTGCCTTTATCGACAAACTCATCGACAACAACGGATATGCTAATAAAATAGACGGCATATACAATTCAGAAGATAGGGTACTTTTGAAAGACTTGCTCAACACGCCAGATGTTGTAGGAATGCTTCCACAAGTCATTTCCAACAGAATTATCCGCGCTATGGAGCCGATACTCACTCTTTCTAATATGCTCAAACCTATAACATACCACGGCAAAACTATAGAAGTGCCTGTATTCGGCGGATTTGGCGGAAACTTCGACATACCAACCGGTGGAGAACCAATGCACAAGACGCTCGATGCTGCAGCATATGCCACGATAAACATCGGAAAATCCGGATTGGTTGTTGACATACCAGAAGAAGCTATCTCCGATTCTTTGTTTGATATAGTCGCTTTGCACTTGGATGAAGCAGGTAAAGCGCTTGCAAGATGGAAAGAAAAGAAAGTTGCAAATGAATTGCTTTCCTACGCAAAAGAAGTGTTCAACAACAATGGCGGCACGCCTACTACCGGTAAGGGTTCAAACGGAACAGCTAATGGTGGGCTTTCGCTTGATGACATTGTTACCATGGCGACCCAAGTTATATACAGCGGATTCAACCCAGACATTCTCATAATCCATCCGCTTGCATTCCAGATGCTCTTGCTCAACGGTGAATTCAGGAGCTACTTCTGGAAATCTATGGGTGCATTGCCTGTTGAATACCAATGGCCGCAAGTACAAAATGTACAGCCAGAAGTGCTTTCGGCATACGAAGGCTACTACCAGCCAACCAATCAAGTCGTTTCCATGCAGCTTCCTAACTTCCTTGGCAAGAACCTCACAGTAGTCTTGTCTCCATTCATGCCTTACGACAACAGCGGAGCGACGCCGAAAACAGACATACTCGTTGCTGATTCCAATGCACTCGGATACATGGTTATCGACTACTTGCCAAAGACCGTTGAATTCCACGATCCGATAAGACAAATCACGTCCTTCCCAGTAGTGGAAAGATACGGCGTTGGGCCAGCCTATGAAGGCGCGGCAATAGTAGCGGCAAAGAATGTCAACGTTGTCAAGACTTATAGCTTTGATGCGTTCTACTCAGTGACTCCATCTTAAGGTAATTAGCAATTAGCGGCAATATGTTGCGGCCCATGTCTAGATACGGACATGGGCTTTTTTAGAATAAAGGAGGCAAACTATGCTTACAGTTGTTTCCACTAACCCAGCAGCAGATGCGAAAAATGTATCGCCAGATGTGAAAATAGAGATTATCTTTTCAGAAGCAATAAATACTTCTACGTTCACTAATGGCATGGTATACATGAAAAGCAAAGATGGCTATGAGGTATCATTCACCACAGCGTTCAGCTCAGACAGTCTGCGCTTGGAGATAATGCCTACTGCACCGCTAGATGCAAATACAGCGTACACCGTGTATTTGTCGCCAACAGACCTTATAAGCGGCAAAACACTTGCAAGCGTTAACGGTGACTTGCTGCAGATAAACTACTTCTTCGATTTCTACACAATGTCTGCAGTAGCAAGCGCTTCCGCTAATGTGCCTAATTCGTATACTGATCCGCTGTACAACGCACCGCTTTCCATCTCTACATTGCTGAAATACAAAGGCATGTCAGCGGACATAGGGCGTGTGATAAGCGACAGCAACGTGCTGACATTGGACTTCAACGGTGAAATAGACGTGTCAAGCCCACAACCGCTTGCCAATGTAGAAGCTGAAATGTATGACGGCACGATGTATGACCCTATGGCAAACGTGAGTATCACGGGCAGCCATTTGTATCTGTCATTCGGCGCTCTACAACCTAACAGTAGGGTATACATAAACGTGCCTGCGACTCTTAAGGGAACTAATGGTACTACCCTTACGAACCCAGTTGACACCTATGCGTATTCGCAGTTATCGCCTAAGCCGTTCCCACTTTCACGCATATATGCTAGGCTCGGATACAAATCGGCTTACTTTGACGATGCAGATGTGTATGAAGCTGCCATGGAAGCCATGCTGACAGCAGGTGCGTGGGCAAACGCAGATTTGTTCAAATACACCCAAGAGCAGATGGCAGGTCCGCTGTCAATGGCGCTTGTGTATCTGGCAACAGGCATACTCATAAGCAAGAAGTATTTGAATTCCGCAATCGACCAGAGCACTCAGCTTACTATAGACATAACCACATATAAGCACACCGGCATGCAGTCGGATTTGGGCGCCAAGTATGTGCAGCAAGGTATAGATATGCTTAGAGGCATATTCCCAGTATCGCCTGCGGTTTCAAAGCACTCCATACGTGTGTTTAGGCCTAGATGGTCCAGCAAGGTGGTGTTTGATCCAGCTGGTGTAAGCCGTGCAGATCACCCTCGCGGAGTTAGGAGTTTAGCACAATGAGTGAACATACAAACGAATTCAACAACATGCTAGGCAACTTCAAAGATGCGCTTGACAATATGATAGAATTTGCCGGGCACAATGTGGTGTACAGGTACAAAGATGCCAGCGGCAACGTTACTGATATATTGGTGCGCGCTGTGTACTTTCAGCGTAATAGAGTGAACAGTGTGGCACTTTCAATTGCCGGCACCTCTACAGATATATTGGAAGCGTATGCAATGCGCGCAGCAGATATGGTTAAGCCTGTAATAGGAGACTTGATATTCGAATTCTACGCTGAAGACGGCGAGTTGCAGCTCGACAAAGTAATAACAGTCTACGAAGTTATGGACTGGTCAGTTGAGAAGGTTGGCGATAATTCGTTAATTTACGTATTGTACGTGCATAGAAGGGAGTTTACCAAATGGGCATCTTCACGGGACAGCAGATAGCGGTGTATTCTAATGATTTGCTGATAAATTCTCTTAAAGAGTTGTTAGGCATTTATAAAGCAGAAAAGCAATTGCCGTACCGTGTAGATTTTATGCCATACAAACCTGTAAATGCCCTTTCTCTTATGTCGGATAGTGTGATCATCACATACCGGTTGTACAGCGCAAAGCCGGGTTCATTGGATGGACAACCATTTTCAAATTCCATTAGAGATGTAACCCCGAAGGATTTTAAAGAAGTGGAAGAAGATGGTGTCAAATATGAAGCGGGCAGTCAGTACATGGACATGCTCATGGAATTCTGCGTTTCAGCGGCTTCCACGCAGTATGCGGATGAAGTGGCAAATGTGTTCATGAACTTCATGATGCTGGCACGAAAGCCACTGCGGCAGTACGGTGTTTCAGACTTGTATTTCTGGGAGCGCATGCCGGATGATGCTGTGCTGGTAAAAGATGACATCTACTACACACGGACGCTGCGATATTTTATCAGGGCTTTGTACACGATGGCCACCCCGCAAGAAGCAATTAGGCAAATCGCGTACGTAGTCGAACAGGTAAATGACAACTATTGAACCGAAAGGAACGGTGAATTAAATGCCAAAATATCCTAATCTTCCTGGTTTTGAAAGTTACATAATTGATAACGGCATACCACAAGAAGTAAGCAACACGCTGCCGAAAGCAGTCGTCTTGGGCACTGTAAATGGCGACAGCTTTTCAGACGGCACACCGATACAGTTTAACGAACCATACGTGGTAGCTGACTTAACGGCTACTAGCAGGCTCTTTGGTGCCACAAACGATTTAGGAAAAGGGCTTTCGCAATTCATAGCTGGTTCTGCAGGCAACTACTTGCCAGTTGGCGTCAGGATAGGATACCACACCAACTTCGACAGAAAAGTCGCAGATGAAACGGGTTCCAAATACATAACTCTCTCTGGCGACTATACTGGTTCATCCAACTTGCCGGTGTGGATAAACGTTTCCGCTTACACTGCCGACAGCAGCTTGACTATAGGATGGGCACAAGCCAGCACGAAGCCGATCACCTTCGCCAGCACTGTAACAGGCGATCCACACACAATGCAGGCAGCCATAACCGATTTAGGGCTCACGGTAAAATTCCCCGATACAATTGCCGCAGGCGATACATTTGAAGTACATGTAACCCCAAGGGTTTCGTCAGTTACATCCACGAAAGCAAACGGAGCCACTTTGGCGACGCTTGGAACTTACGGAGGGCTTTTCAACGGCACGGTAACCGTTGAAGTAACCAAGGCATGCAGCAGCGCAACTGCACTTGATGGGCAAGTGCGCGTTTCCTATGACGGCGGAAACAGCTACGTTGCACAAAATGTGCCTATGGCAAGCACTATCAATGGAGCCCCTAACGATGCGCTCGTCCTTAAGGACATAGGGCTCACGCTTGCATTCACAGCCGGTACAAGTGCAAATGCCGTTGGAGATAAATGGACGTTTAGCGTCTACTACGGCAGAAACCCACTCAACAAAAACGAAATGTACAAAGCGCTCGCAGATGCTTACACTGCGCTTGAAGGATACGATCCAGAAGTCGTTATACCATACGGAGTAAACCTTGACGATGCTATAACAGATGTAGATGTCGCTGTAGAGCCCGGAGACATAGACAATGTGGACGGCATAACAGCTGACAATCTCAACTTCGCATACCAGCTCGCAAGATTTGCATATGCAGCTTCTACTGAATTTCATTCCTGCATGGGCTTCATTGGCGTAAACGCTCCTGCGGGATACGGCAGAAAAGCAATAACGCAATGGGTAAATGGCCTTGTTTCGCTCGAACCATATGCAACTGGATTCTTCTCCACCGACAACGGCACGCTCAGCGGCAACCCATTAAGCGACGAAGATGGCAACTTGCTTGACATAGGCAAATACATATCTGTCATAGTTGGAGAATTGACCATAACTGGCTTTGCCGGCAAACAAAATGCAGTGTACTACACAGCCGGGCAGATACTCTCGCTGCCAGCAGAACAAGGACCTACAAACTTGACTCTTAGCAACGCCATGCTCACGTACTCGATTACATTGGACGATGCAAATAGGTTAGCAGGCGCAAGGATGACACCGCTTTACCTTAAGAGAGGTACAGGAACGCTTGTACTTGTAGGGCTCACTGGTGCCACGTCTGCATCTGCTTATACCAAGATATCCACCATGCGCGTGTCCAATGAAATACTTCAGGAACTCAGAGATGTAGGTGACAGATATCTTGGAAAGAAGAATTCTATCGGGCAGCGTGCTGCGATGCAGCGTGAAATGCAAACCAAAGTTTCAGCAGCAGCGTCGCTTGGCAAGATACAATCTGGTACTGTGAAAGTCGTAAGCTCTGGTACAAACGCCATACTCGGCCTTGTAGACGTGTATGTATCGTTGCAACCATGGTTCGAAATCCACAGAATCACCACACACCTCAAATTCGACTATTCACAACTTCTGAACGCGCAAAATGCGCAATAGAAATGAGGGATGACGTATGGCACAGATGAGCAAAATTCTTTCAGATATACGCAGCAAGTACTCAACATTTTCGGGTTCTGACATAATAATCCTCATTGGCGGAGTGGAAGTTGGCAACGCCATGGGATTAACGATATCTCAGTCCAGGGTCAAAGCGCCTGTGGTTGTCATGGGCGACCCTGATCCAAAAGCATTTGGCAGAGGCAGAAGAATCACGTCAGGTACGCTTAGCGGAGTATCCATGCACATGTCAACAGTCTACCAAATACTCAACGGATTAGCGCCATCAGCTGACGACTGGGTAGTCAAAAGAACTGGAGATTCATCTGCAGAAGGCGCGCAAGCACAAGCCGGATTCGTATACAACCCTGGGCAGTACCAGACAAAGAGTGGATTCGCGTACCAAATACCGGATACAGGCATCGAATACCAGTCATTCTCACCAGTCTTACTAGACGAAATACCGCCTGTTGATATAATAGCTGTCGGTGTCAACGAATTCGGAGCACTTGGCAAGATAGAAATAATAGGTGCTGAATTCCTTGAAACGAACTGGGCAACAACAGTCGATGACGTTGCAGCAGCAGAACAGATAACGTTCCTTGCAAGAAGTTACATTCCGTGGCAGCCTATAAACGAAAGTTCTTCCAACGCTAACCCTAATCCTGTGGTAAACGCCTGAACGATCGGCACACCCCTTTACGGCCGCTTTGCGCGGCCTTTTTTATTTGCCGTTAATCTACTAGCAGATGACAATGGAGGTGCGTTATATGCCACAAATGAGTAAAATACTTACGGATATACGACAACAATATTCTACCTTTTCGGGTGCTGATATACTGATAATGATGGGCGGTGTAGAAGTAGGCGCGGCCACTTCGTACGTTGTTGATGTATCAAGGGAAAAAGAGCCGCAGTACGTGTTTGGCGATCCGGAACCAAAAGCGTTTACCAGAGGGCCGAGACACGTATCTGGGCAGCTGACAGGCCTTATGCTGCACGAAGACAGCTTCATAGATGCAATGAAAGAATGCTTGAAGAGCCCAGATTCGTACATATACAAAGTCGGTATGGAATTCATAAGCCACCGCATGGCAATCGGCGGAATAACTGGCAACGTTACAGAAATGAAGTTAGATGATGGGTTCATAACAGAGCTGCTTACATTCAAGCCGTTGTATTTGGACGAGCTGCCGCCTGTTGATTTGCTTATAATAGGCGTGAATGAATTTGGCGCTGCCGGAAAAACCGAAGTAATAGGTGCTGAATTCACATCGCACACGGAAGCATTCAATTCCGAAACTACTGCCGGCATAGAGCAGGCTACTTTTGTGGCACGTGCTTACGTGCCATGGCAGCCTATACAGGAGTAGCATGCTTACAAAGATATACAGCAGCACGTACGCAATGAACGGAACTAATTCCGTTGTATACGCATTCTTCGATGATATGGGCGATATACTGCAGCTTGAAACGCTGCGCGCTTTGTCATTCACATCATCTGCGGAAGTGAACCCAGTATTCGCTCTTGGTACGCCTGCTGTTGTCGGCTACACATATGGTGCAAAGGTTGTGTCTGGCACGATGCAGTTCATAGCGACAGACAAGATGCCTTTTGATGAACTGTCGAAGTATGTAATCGGCAAATACCCTGCCGTGTACGACAAGGTAACAGAATACGAGATACAGGCACAAAACGATGGCGATGAGACTTTCAACATGGAGCCGTCGCTGCTGCCGCCGTTTGGCCTGCTTATAATATCCGAGCCTGAAGTGCCGCGAATGAGTTATACTGGTGGCAACACAATGCCCACGATATCATACGTGGTGATAGCCGGTGTCAAAGTCACTTCCCTTACGAACCAAATGGATGCAGACAGCGGCCAAGGCATATGGCAAGCCGAGTACATGGCGAGCAAGCTTATAAAGCATAATATGGAGACAATAAGCAGCGTGAGTGCATCTGATATATTTAATATGGCTAAATCAGATTTGCTTTTGCCGGATGGAACGGAAAACTTATCGGATGCAATATATTCGTTCTTAAGGAGTGGTAGCGCATGATGCAAACGCAGGCAGGCATTGCGTACGTAGGCCAAAACAAAGCGTACAGCGGCTTCAACACCACGCTTGCGTTCTCTGGCAGCGATGTGTCTGTATCGATTGGCGAATACGTGCTTGATGCGGTTTCGTTCTTTCAGCTCACACCGCAGCAGATGATGACGCCAGTGTATTCAATATTTGAATCCAAACCATCAGGCTTTCTGCAGGGCAACCAGCTAATTCGCGGCGTGTTAGGGCTAAACATGCGCTTTGTCAATTATTTTGAATCGCTCGCTACCTTGCCGGCAACGAAGATGTTCGTGCAAATATTGGACAACGGCGTGGTCAACGTCCACGAGATGGTGGTGATGTTCAGAGGCAGGGATTACAAGCCTTCAATAACTCTAAGCGATGTGTACATATTCGGCGGCTCAATGTCAGCAAATGTGGAAGGCACTCCTATACAGGTTGTGCATGAATTTGTGGCCTCAGATATGCTGAAATCAGATATGCTTGACGCATCTTATTATGATACGTTTGAACAACAGGCAATAGAGCAGCAGATATACAATACATCGTTTGCGCAAGCCAGCGAAATACTGCCTGGTATCAAGCCGCTGCAGGGCAAATACGTCACGCTAAACAACACTAACAACGTGAGCGTGCAGCCTGACGGCAGCGTCAATTTAGCCGCAGAAAGCTATTTGAAGCTCGCAAATGTGAAAGCATCTGACCAAGATGCTGTACGTGGCTACATGAACAGATACACAGGAACTAAATTTGGCTATTACACTAACGGGCTTGTTAACGATGATGGCACGCAGAATGCCGTGCTGTTTGACAGCAACGGCAACAACGTAAATGCCGCAATGATACGCGATGGTGCGGCTCAATACACTCCTAATATAAACGTTGGTGAAGGATATAATTCTTACATGAGGACAATAATTCAGAAGTAAGGAAAGGTGTGGTTAAATGATAGCTGACAGCAAGAAAATAACAAATGAGCAGTACGAAGAAGCCCTTAAGGCGGTAGGCACCCCACAGCCCGTGTATAATTTCATACTTCAATCAAAAGAGATGCTTGAGGCTGGCAAACAGCCGCCAAAGACGCCTGACGAAATATCTGGTGATGTCTTCTTGTACTCCATGTTTGCAATGGTATATGCGCATTCGCCGCAAGACTATGAAATAGTGCGCAAGCATGTAGACGAGGGCTCTGATGTCTACATATACTTTAACGAGGACGAAACGCCTTACGTGTACAGGCCTATGCTTCGCACAGAGTTCACGCAAGCCATGAAGCAATTTGAGCCATCAAGCCCTGAATTTGAAGATTTCGTCGTGTCAAAATGCGTTATAGTGCCGAAGCTCAGCGCAATAGAAATCAAAACGGCAAAAGCCGGCCTGATATCTACGCTCGCCAAACTCATCATGATAGTTTCCGGCTTTGATGCCAATTCAACGCCAATTTCAATGAAGGTATGACGCCGCAAGAATATGCAGCTGTAATAAAGTACAAAGCAAAATACGGTAATGTGTTTTTGCAGCAAGATGGCGATACGTACGTGATATGCAGGGGATTGACCATAGGAGAAGTAGATGCCATGCGCTCCACAATAAAAACTTTGAACGTTGACGATATGCTGCTGCTGCAAAGCATTTTTGAGCTCACGTGCGTATACCCAGAAGACACATCCACAGTTTCGCTAAAAGCGTCTGTAGCGCTTGCCAAGCAGGTGCTGGAAGACGTAAAAGAAGAGTCTCACACAGACGAAGAGCAGGGCGAAGCGGAAGAGCTGCTGAAGCAATCTGGCCAGCCTATATTCTATTACAAGCTCCTGCAATCGCTTCCTGTAAGTGTTGGCTTGCGAAACGCTGCAGCCAACAACCCGCAAACGCAAAAGCACGAAATACGAAAAGGAATATTCATAGAAAACTGAGCCGGCAAAAGCCGGCTTTTTTGTTGTTTGCCGTATCACTGCCGCGCTTTAATCTATATGCAGTGGAGGTGTTGTCGTGCCTAACAAAGACGATCGATTTATAAAAGAACTAGTGCAAACCAGCGAGCAAACGCAAGGCAATCAAACTACCGAATCGCAGATACAAGAGCGTACGTCGCATTCCACTTCGTGGTGGAGCTATGCGCTAGCTGGCGCTGGTATATTTATTGCTGGCAAGTTCGGCGGCGGCTTGCTGCGTTCAATAGATTTGTTGGCTGGCGAGGCTGCGGTTGCTAAAACCGGCATGTCGGCAGCAGAGGCCGCTGAAAAATACGGCACGATAACAGCAAAAGACATAACCAGTACCATATTTGGCAGGCTGGCATTTACGTCCGGCATGATAGGCAAGCCGAATGTGTTTCTGTCCAACAAGCTGTTCGAGAAAGTGCCGGGTTTGTATGATGCATTGTTCAACACCACCACTGCAGGCTCTGTAGCGGCACAAATGATACGCTCCATACCAGGCGTGCAAAGCACAATGGCAAAGGCAACAGACAGCATCGTCACCCTTAAGGACAAAATATTAAAGCCTAATGAGATGCTAGCGTACATTACAGAAGCGATAAAAAGCCGCATAGCCGGCATCAACTCTATGGATACCACATCTATAC